>Ga0255763_1000094_pt1 | contig 87701 bp, 44 predicted proteins | sample 041ome_2_FD_179963 | JGI IMG/M metagenome (GOLD analysis project Ga0255763, IMG submission 179963) | Coastal salt marsh microbial communities from the Groves Creek Marsh, Skidaway Island, Georgia - 041406US metaG (version 2) | ecosystem: Environmental > Aquatic > Marine > Intertidal zone > Salt...
TGGGACCGATCGAAGGTTTCAAGGCGCACTTGGCGGACCCGACGGCCGTGAACATCTACACGTCCGCCGTTGGTGGTGAGACTGTTGCGTTCATCGCGTTTTTGTCGTGCGCGCCGGTGTGGTTGATTGCCCAAAGGCAATTGAGCGACGGTTCGGAAGAGGAGTTCAAGCCGATTCCGTGGTAAGAGGCTAGATTTTCCGCGTGTACAACCTCCTTTTTCTCTTTAACCCACTAAGATAGAATTTGCGAATATATATACACTTATATCTACGCCATGTATTTCTTTTAAACGTACAAAATAATTTACTGGTATACAACTGAACTACACTCTGCTTTGCCGGATTCTTTTCTAACTGCTAGCATTTTTTCTTCTCTTCACGACCCAAGCGATACGATTTTTATTCGTCCTTTACTATTTGCGGAGATGAGTGTAGACTCATCGGACCAACACACCGCACTAACGAAGTGGTTCCCAGAATCCTGATCTCTCGAAGAACTTTTCGTCATCCCAGGAGTATCGAACGATACCGTAGCTAAAGGCGCGGAGAAGTTCTTGTTGTACACGAACACCTCGTTCGTTTCCGAACCACAGGCGACGGATTTTCCGTCGGGTGAAGCCGCTAATCCGACAAAGTTCCTCCTGTTTACGTGACCCGTCAAAGTGCGAATCAGCCGGGTGCTGGAGATATCGGATTCTCCACCTGGTCCGTTGTTATTAGCTTCAATTTGGGGAGGAGGTACGCCGTTGCCACCGTCTTGGTATTGTTGATAGTTATGGTAGATATTGTATGGATCAAGAGTCGCGCTGTGATCGTGAGTTTTCTTCACGTCCCATATGCACACGCTCGAATCCGTAGAAGCCGAACATAACTCGTTACTGTTGATGTATTTCACGTAGGACACTGCTTTTTTATGCGAGCTGAGCGTATATAACGGTTCGTGCGGTCGTCGTAAATCGTACACGCGAACTTTGTGATCGGCGCAGCCGATGGCAATATCGTGCGCAGTCGTCGGCGACCATGCGATGCAACACACGTTTGCACGCATCTGCATTTCCATGACGCTTCTATTCCCGCCTCCCATACTTATGCCGCTTTCACTCCATATCTTTACCGCGCCGTCGTCACTTCCAGAGGCGATCAAGTGCATGTTATCTACGCATCTGCAATACTCAACAGTCCAACATCTCTTGTCGTGCTCTTCAAATTTCAAAATACTTTGAGAGGTTTCCGCGTCCCAAATAGTCACCACGCCTTCGTAATCTGAGGCGGCAATGTGTGACACGTGTTTTCTAGAGAACGACAAACATGATATTTTTGATTTGACTTTGATTTGCGCTCGCGAGATCGATGGACGCTTGTCGTTTTGATTCACCGCCTTACGGTCGCAAATATCGGAGAAGGTATAAAACTCAATGCGTTTGGAAACGCCTGCGGTGGCAAACATAGTTCGATCCATGGAGACATCTATGGAAGAGACGATATCATTTACCGGTGGAAGCGGCGAAGTGTTGAGTATATCCATATTGTTGATATTTTCGTTGTTGTTGATGTTGTTGTTGTTATTGTTGCTGTTAGTGATGATGTTGACGATGTTGTTATTGTTATTGCTGTTGTTGTTCATCACCGCTCCAAACTGGGTCATCACAGAGTTGTTGTTAAACGACAAGCACGACATGGATAAAGACGGTTTAACGATTTCGGCGACGATGCGCACTCGCCCATACTTTTCTTTCGCATCCGTCAGAGCTTGCGCGAAATCTTCCAACCGATATTCGTTGATTCTCTCGTCGATACTAGCGGGTTCGATGTGGTGATTTTCTGCTTCCTCGTCGTCTTCTTCTTCTCCTCCTCTTCCTTCTATGCTATTGTTTATGCCTTTGATTTCGTTGACACCTTTGGTATACAGCGAACTTAAGCCGGCGTAATATTTCCTCTCGAACTTTTCATCTTCATTGTGACCGTCCCCCTCGTACCCTGGGAGTTGCGGCACGAATCGAAGCATATCCCCGACGTCTTCATCGTCATCTTCTTCTTCTTCTCCTGTTCTCCCCTCGGCACTCGCGTAACTTCTCTTCAACACCTTCAACTCTTCTCTCAACAATCTCTCCACCCTCTCTATGTCTCTGCGCAAAAACTTCATCTCCGTGTCCGCTTCTGCCATCTTCATTCGCTTCCTCCTCGTCGCCTCGTCGAAGAAATCTCTCAAAATCTCCAACCTCTTCGCCTCGCCTTCTGCGACAGCTCTCGCGTGCTTCTCGCTCAGCGCTTTCACGATCGGCGCCAACTGCTCTTCGTCCATGTGTTGCAACGCGGAGACAACTTTCTCGGCTCGTGCAATTTTCGAATGCTGCGGTTCCAATGGAGAGTGTTCCTCCGTGATTTGCATCGTCATCGCGTCCACCCGCGCCAACGCTTCCACAACTTTCGTCAACGCCACGTTCGGCGTCAACGACGTAATCGACGCGTTGCAAATCGGACACGGCGCTGGGTTGGAAAAGTCCACCAATTTTCCGAAATCTTTCGTGGTCGCGCGCGTTGTTGCTCTCATCGTCTTCTCGCTATTTTCTTTATCTTTTTTGGCGTCTGATGACGTGGTCGTTACGAGTGTTTCGTCGTCGTCGTCGTCTTCATCTTCATCTTCATCTTCATCTTCATCTTCTTCGTCTTCGTTTCCTCCTTCTCCCACCGACGCGCCTCTTCGCGTCGCTCTCGCCGTCGTTTTCTTCTTCTTCTTCTTCTTCTTCTCCGCGTCGTCGTCCTTCTCTTCCTCCTCTTTCTTCCTCTTTTCCTCCTCGCGTTTCTCCCAAAATTTCCCGCAGTGTTCGACCACGCAATCGTGACAAAACGTGTGTCCGCACGTCGCGTTAAACGGCGCTTTGTAAATCTCTCGGCATATCGAACACGTTCGAGATTCGTCCAGGTTTTTCCGCGCCGCCACGATCGGCATCGCTCTCTGTGCTTGCTTTTTTTGTTGATTAACGTATCGTTTAAACCTGGTGTTTCTTTCTTTCTTTATCTCCACCCTTTTCCCGGGCTTGCGTGTCTGCCTGTCGAGAGAGTGAGGCTTTTTTTTGTGGAAAATAATTGAAAGAAAACGGCTGCTTTTTCCCGAAAAAAAAAGAACCACGCGCGCGCGTTGTTGTGAGCGTTGAAAAAGCGATGATGGGGAAGAAGAAGAAGAAACTCTCCGGCGCGGCGAAGAGGAAGAAGCAAAAGGAGACGGAAAAGGCGATCGCAGAGGCTGAGGCGGATTTGGAGAGATTGAAGCTTGGTCCGACAAAGTTGTGGACGGGATTGGTGACGCATCACAGGGATATTTTTATATCGCATGTGCTTCCGAAATTGAACAAGACAGATCGGAATTTCTTTTCGAGAGCGAATATTGAGCATTTCGATTTACTCAAATACGCGGGTGTAGACGTATCGAAATTACGTTGGTATACTCACGAATGCACATCCATTTCGACGCTGGAATGGGCGTGGAATAATTTCGAATGGGGAGGGAAACTTGACGATGGAACCGTGAAAGATCAAGCCTCGTTTTGCGCTCTTGTTGCTCGAACGAATAAACTCGAGTTGCTCAAGTGGGTCAGAGAAGTGAAAAAGTGCGAGTGGGATGAATGGACGATTAGCATGGCAACACGCATAGGTAATCTCGAGATGTTGAAGTACTGCTTTGCTAACATTTGTCCGTATGATGAAACGACGGCATGTCGTGTCGCTGCTGGAGAAGGGCACATCGACTGCCTTCGCTTTCTTTTCGCCAAGGTGAAACCTTCGCGAGAAACGGAAAAGGTAACGGCAAGAATAGCTGCAGCATATGGTCAATTAGACATCTTGAAATACTTCGTTGAAGAAAGAAAGGTACCTGATGATGAAAAGGCCGAATGCGTGTTACAATCTGTGCGCAAAGGTCACCTTGATTGCCTCAAATACATGGTCGAAGAGGCGAAAGCATCTCTTGACGACTGGCAGCACATCGCTACGGCGCGATATTTCGAGCACACCGAGTGCTTATACTACTTGCGAGAAAAAGGGTGTAAAGAACCAACAGACGAACAATACGCTGCTTATGCTGAGAGAAGTAAAGAATTAGAATCATCCTTACGGCAAATCAGAGCAGAATGATGCGCGCCGAGAGAGAGAAGTGCGCTTAGACAAATAGATCTTTCCGCGCTTGTCTCGTAGTCTTGTAAAATCGTAAAACGTAAAACTCCTCATTTTCTTTCACCAAAACACAAACACGAGGAACTCGACATTCCACATTTCTTTTTCGCGCGAAACCGAACTTCTTTTTTCGAACAACGACGAGAAGAACCACTACTCGCGTCGAGCGCTCGAACGAGCGATTCGTTTATTTGTCTCTCGCGCTCTCCCTCTCTCGCGCGCGCCGGGTAGCTGGGGCGAGTCAATATAGTATTGTTATTATTTAGGGGATTTCGTCTGAGAAGAAGAAGAAGAAAGAAAAACGATGGAAACGAAATCGACCAAGACTTTGTTCGCGCTCGCGCGGGAGAAGAGCTCGAAGAGCGGTAATAATAACGACAACAACAACAACAACAACGCGAGTCTGCGCGAAGCCATCGAGATGTTTACGGAAGTTTTCCAAAGATGCGAATCGGCCGGGTGTTTCGACGAGGAAGACGCTTCGACGACGACGAGAGAGGAACGCGAGGACAGAGGAGGAGAGCACGTGTCCACGACGGATTTGAAATACGCTCTGTGTTGGCACTTCGTCGGGAAGTGTTGGCAGACGATGAGAACGGAGTTTGTGCCTCTTCTCGCGGAGGGTGCGAAAGGAGAAGATAAAGGAGAGAAGACGACGATGGTGATGAACCGTAAACAGCGCGTGGAACACGTTTTACGCGCGAAGGAATGTTTTGAGCGGTTCTTGAGGTTTGCGACGGCGGCGCGGTTCGTCCCGAGCGGGTTCGAAAAGGAGGCGAGAGCGGCGGCGGGTTTGATGGACGATGACGAAGAAGAAGAAAGAAGAGAAGAAAATCACGACGGCGATCGAGGGACGACGATGACGGCGGGGACGCCGGAAGCGAAGAGGACGATGAAAGTGAAACGATTTAAAAAGCAAAGCGAATTGCGGAGGAAGTTGGAGGAGATGGAGAAAAGCGGAGTAGCTGGAGAAGGAAGCGCTCTGGTACAAACAACAACTGGCGCAGACGAGGAAGAAGAGAAGGAGGAAGCTCCGCCAGACGAGGAGAAGGTTCGAGAGTATTGGTTTGCGATGATTGAAAAAGCCGTGCTAGATTCGATCGAAATGATAGAAGGGAGTAAAGAGGAGGTGGCACTTTTGACTGGCGTGAGCGAAGAAGACGTGAGGAGAATCGTACAACAAGGGGAGAAGAAGCAACACCGAGGAGAACAGGAGGACGGTTCATCCTCGAGCATTCCAGCGGAGCTTTTAAAAGCCATCGCATCTCTAGAAAGCAACGACATCGGGCGAAATGGTGGAATGATGAACCGAAGCGCGCCGCCGGCGGGTACTTCTGCGCCGACGATGATGGCGATGCCGTCGCTTCCGTCTTCTTTATTTGCCAATCGCAAAGAAAGCGTCGTTCGAGACGCGAGAAGTGCTTTGTTTAGACCTTCCCACATTTTACCCACGATGTCTATCGAAGAAGCCGGTGAAATAGAACTGAGAGAGTTAATGGAACGCACGGCTTTGAGTAACGAAAGAGAGAAGCGCAAGTCGATTTTGGAGAGTGCCAAGACCGAGGACGAGTTGAGCGATGAAAAGTTATACGAAAAGAGACGCTGGGACGATTGGAAAGACGATAATCCGTTTGGCGCGGGGAACTCGCGTCGGACGCCAACTGGAAATAACAAGTGATGTTTACATGATAGCAGGAATAGTCCAATTAGCGTACACGAGTACTAGCGATGAAGTATAGTAGTAATGAAATGAATTAGCACTGCGGCAAGAAATAAGTATTCGTACAACAACAATTACAATAACAACAACGCATTTAATCTATACAAACTCTTTTTTTTTACCGCGCCGGCGTGACTTCTAAACAAAACCTCCCAAGAAACCCACCCCTAAAATCGTTCAAAACCTTCGTGCCAGCTCTCTCGAAATCTCCACCGCACGTGCTCATCGCAATCTTCTCGATGAACATGTCACCGTTCATCTCCTCTACTTCTCTCGAGGACATTTTGTACCTCTTCATGAGCACGCTCCCGATGTTGCCTTTTTCTCTCGTCCAACTCGGTAACATTTTCATCTCCTCGAACAACCTCGCCGCGACCTCGCTCGCTTTGTACGACGCCTCGCCGATGTCGTTTGCCATGGCTAATCTATTCGCGGCGTCTTGGTCGCTCATTCTCGGTGGTAAAACTCCGGGTGAATCCAACAAGTCAATCTCTTCGCTCACTCGCACCCATCTTAAATCTCTGGTCACCCCCGGTCTCGGCGCGGACGCGCACGCTTTCTTCCCGACCAACCGGTTAATCAACGCCGATTTCCCAACGTTTGGGTACCCAACCACCGCAGTTCTCACCGGCCTCGCCAACAAACCTTTCTGTATCCGCTTTTCGTTCACCTCCTTCGCAATGCTCAGCGCGATTTTCTTCACCTGCTCCACCCCTCGACCAGATTTCGCGTCCGTCACAACCACGTGTCTCTCTTTCATTTTGTGTTTGAAATAGGAAACCCACCTCGCTCGCTCTTGTTCGTCCACCATGTCCGACCGATTCAAAACGGTTATGTGAAGTTTCCCCGCAGAAGAAGAAGAAGCGGGGTTGCTGTTATTCTCGTTACCACTCCCCCTCCCGATCCAAGAGGCCACGTCCGGATGGCTCGTCGCCAGCGGTATCCTCAAATCCCGAACTTCCACCACGCAATCTACGTTTTTCAATTGATCCCTGAGTAACCGCTCCGCTCGAGCGATGTGCCCGGGGTACCACTGCACCAATCGAACCGATTTCGCGTTGAACGACGACGACGACGACCGTGCCGTCCCGTGACCACCATTATTCGCGAATCTCGCGCTCTCCTCCGCGGAGGGAAAAGGAGAAGAAGATTGAAAAGGCAACGCCTCGGTGTCCGGAACCGGCGGCGGTTTCCTCTTCGATGGTTGGCCGCCGTCTCCTCCTCCTCTTCCCGCTCTCGCCGCCGCGGTCGTCGTCGAGGCGCCACCACCACCGCGGCGATGGTGATGATAAAAACACAGGCGTCGTTCCCCGGCGGCGAAGAACAGAGAAGAGGAAGAAGTCGTCGTCGTCGTCGTTCGGTGCAGCTTCATCATCGTCGTCGCTTTCATTTTTTTTTTTTCTGACGGGGGAGAGATTTGACACTTTTTTCTTTTCTTTTTCTTTTTTGATTTGTGGGCGGCAAAAAAATATCGATTTTCGGCCATTTTTTCTTGTGTCGGACGTGGTAAGACGATCCCGCGATGACGTTGTTCGCGTCGTTGTTCTTCTTTTCGGTGGTGGTGATGTTGATGATGGCGAGTGCGACGAGGGCGTTGACGTCGTCGGAAGGCGAAGGAAGAGAGAGAAGAGGAGAAGGAACGGGAGCGCTGCACTACGCGACGACGGAGACGACGACGACCGAGAGATCCTTTGTTCGAAGGTCACTCAAAGACGTCCACCTCGGTTTCTCTCACTCTGGCGAAACCAAACCAGTCGCGCAAACGAGACTGTCCACGGGATTGACCGTCGAACACATACAGAAAATCGCGCGCGATAACACGATCATTGTCACGTGGGCAAACCATCACTACTTGGATTTCGCGAGGAACTGGATAAATCACGTGCAAAACCGGTTGGGTTTGAGTAACTTCATCGTCGGCGCGATGGACGAAAAGATGTACGAAAGCTTGAAGGAAGAGTTTAACGGCGGCGTGCACACGTGGTTGATGGGATCGCAAGGAATCGCGAAAGAAGCCGTGAAGAATGATTTCGGGTGGGGTACGAAGAATTTTCATCAGATGGGACGAGATAAGATTCGATTGATCAGAGACTTTACGAGGAGCGGTGTGAACGTTTTAGTTTCAGATATCGACGTGGTGTGGTTGAGGGATCCGTTACCATTTTTTAAGCGGTATCCAAATGCGGACGTTTTAGTATCTTCGGATCAGTTGAGATCAGAGACGATGATTGAAAGTTTGAAGCAGAAGAAGTTTATGGTAGATGGAGAAGGGTTGGAGTTTCACATTTGCCACGCGGCGAGTAATATTGGGATCATGTGGTTTTTAGCGAGTCAAGGGAATCAGGAGTTAACGACAGAATGGGTAGAAAGGATCGAAAAAGACGATAATCTGTGGGATCAAAGCGCGTTTAACGATTTGAAAAGTTTGAATGGCGGGTGTGCGACGCAAGTGGACGGAAGTGGAGTGCAAGAAGCGTACGGGGACGAGAACAAGAAGATGCGGGTGAAGATGGGAACCTTGCCGGTGAGTTTGTTCGCGAACGGACACACGTATTACGTGCAGAGATTACACGAGAGGGAGAAAAAGAACGCGTACGCTGTTCATGCAACTTTCCAATACGGGGGAACACCGGGAAAGAGAAATCGAATGCGAGAGGCCAACGCTTGGATGGGGGACAGAGAGGAATACTTTCAGGGGAAGTTTATGAGTTTTACGCCAAGAATAGAGAGAGATTTCTTCCGTAGTAGCACCGAGAGCACCGGGAGCGGGGATACCAACAACAATAGTAGTAGTAGTAGTAGTAGTAGTAGTAGTAGTAGTAGTAGTAGCAGCAGCAGCGATAGTTACGATACCAGTGGCGATGGCAGAAACGATGACAACGACGACAAGAAAACAGTTCGCGGAGGATTTGATATATTCGTCGAGCGTGGCTGGCCGGAGAGGGATAGCAAGTTTCCGAGCATTCCGACGAAAGAAGAGAGAGTGCTCACGGAAAATGAACGTTTAGTGAATTTCCAGCTGGCACAAATCAACGAAGCGCTTGCCATTGCGAAACATCTCGATCGCATTCTGATCATACCGCCGATCCTTTGCGGCATCGACCGAGTATGGTTTCCTCATTACGGTCGATTCCCCGGTTCGCATTTACAGTTGCCGTTTATTTGTCCGCAAGATCACGTCATCAACGTCGAGCAGTGGCGAAATAAAGGTAAATTCCGGGAACGATCATTTTTAACGCACCCACAAATGCCAAAGGGTGCCGTTTCGCCGGACTCTTCTGCTCGAGTCGTTGTAAACGGGAAAAGAACGAACGAAGCGTTCAAGAAATCGCGAACGATTCCGATGGAAATTGTACCGACAACGCAGCACAACGCGGACTTCAAAACAAAAATTTCTCTGAGGAGATGCTTCGAGCACCACGACGCGTACGATACCAACGATGACAAAATAGAATCGTGCGATCCGAGTCAAAATGCAGCTATTCAAAACGCAAATACGGTTGTCACGTTGGAGGATCCGGCGAAGAATTTAGAGGTTTTGGAGCAAATGCTTGGAAGCGAGGCAAACTCTAAAAAATTTTTGCACTTTGATACGATGCTCGGAACGACTATCGAATCGGTCGCTAGAGCTGATAGTAGCGTGATACCTGATCATTGGTGTTGTCACATGAAAGGGAGCGTTCGGTATAATCCAGACGGCGTGAAAGGAGAATTGTTCACGAAATCTTAGAAACAAACGTATTTCATATCATGTACTTGTAAAAAGAAGCGTGTTGTAGTGATCATATGGATTGTCATTGTTTTGCTGAAGATACTTTTGGTACCGTGGTACTAAGTATCTGGGTACTTAGGTGAAAAGATGTAGGTATATACATGTCTAAAATTAACAGCAAGCTTTAGTGTACAGTTAAGCTTTAGTGTACAGTTGTCAGTTTTTAATTTCCGCTCTTTCGTGTATTTGTTCCGCAGTCACTGCGTTCGACACAAAGTGCCCTTTCATCACGGTCGATGTTCTTGATCTTATTTTTGTTCTTGACGTTCTTTTTGCTCTTCTTTCTTGTTTGCTTCTTCTGCCTCTAACCTTTTTTTGTCCTTTATCTTCTTCCTTTCCCTCGCGTAGCATTTCGCGCACAAGTATTTTCCATCGCGCACTTTATCGTTGTACCATATTGAGCTCGTCGTTTTACTTTCGCACGTTCCGCAGTGCTTTCCACTCAACGCCACCAACTCTTTATAGTAGCAATTCACGCACAAATAACCGCCATTGACGGTTTTACTCTTCAGCCAACTCCCGCTAGTTCTATCGCTGTTACACGCCGCGCACACTTTTGTGCTCAACGTCGCTCGTTCCCGATAGTAACATCGATGACACAAATGCATTCCTTTTTTGACGTGCGAGCGATACCACCCTCCGGTGGTTTCGTTCGTCATGCACGCCGAGCACGATTTCATTTGTAGCTTGGCTATTTCTTCTCTGTAACAGTTGCGGCACAAACTCAACACCTCGGCGACTTGGTTGTGTAAGGAGTCATCGCCGACGTGTCTATCGCTCGCATTAGATGTCGTCATCGTTGTCGTTGTCTTTTGCGTCGCCTCTGCCGGCTGTGGTGGTAATTCTACCCTGCACTTCTGGCACGCGCGAGAAACGGGCGTTACTCCTTCGCTCCCGTTTTGTGCCGCTTGATTCGTAGCCTGCTCCGCTGCAATCGCCGCGAATATTCTATGAATCACCGATTCGCTGCCCTCGATCTTCGTCGCATCTACTCCTCCGTTATTCGCCGCCGTCTCTTTTTTCATCCCCTCTCGCTCTTCTTCCTCTTTCTCCTCCTCCTCTTCCTCCTCGTAAGGAGCCAAGCCCAACGCCTCCACCTCTTTTTCAAAGCACTCTTTGCAAATGTCCGCACCGACGATTACCCGAGATTTCCTCCACGTTTTATCTCTCGGCGCTACTTTCCCGCACTCCTCGTTGATGCATTTGAGCATCATCATCTCTTTCTTGGTGCTGTGCGTTTGATATCTATATATATGTGTGTGTGTGTGTGTGTGTGTGTGTATATCTTGGCGCTGATCTCCTTTTCTCTCTCTTCTTCCGCGCTGCTGCTCTTTGCCGCTCCTCCTCTTTCCGTAATTACGTAATTAAAAATGGTATCAAATTTGTTTAGGGTTTTTAGGTAAAAAAAAGAATAATACATGTACAACTAAAAACTTACAATAACAAACCGGAAAGCGCGGTCACGACGAGCACGACGGCGGAGAAGACGATTTTCATAGAACCTTTGGCGGCGGCGCTACCTGCGACAAAAACAGACTCGGCGGGGCAAACCGGAACCACGTCCTCTTCGCTCACGTACGGTTTCGTCAAGCCGGTGCACGTCGCTTCGACCATGTTTGGATTTGCGACGCACGTGGAGTCTTCGCAGTCCCACGCGCACGTGCTGTCGCTTTGACACGAGGTCTCGGAGTCGTACTTGTCGCATAACAAACCGTTTTTCGTCACGTCGGCTAAAAACGGATTGGAAGGCAACGCGGCGTCAAACGCCGCGTCCGTTGGTACGCACGACGACGGTTCGCCACTCGAGTTCCAAACTTCGCACGTCGATGTGCTCGTGCACTCGGCTTCGCTTTCGACATCAGCGCACGTCAGTACGTCGACGTTCAAATCGAGTGTGGCGCCTATCGTAAGACCCAACATTTTGAACGCCTCAGATAAATTTGACGAGCAGCCGTCTTCGTCGCCATACATGCACTCCGAGTTCGCCGAACACGTGTTCTCGCTCGTCGCCGCCGAGCACGTTTTTTGCACGTCGAGCACGTCGCAAAAATCGGTGTTTTGAGCCTGCGTTTTCGTGTTCTCGTCGCAATACGAGCTGTACAAGGAAGTGTCCAAATCGTCTCGCGATTCGCACCAACTGTACGTGTCGTCCCAAGCGCAAGATGAATCAGCAGTGCACAGATCTGCGCTCGTATACTTATCGCATAAAGAACTTTGCGCCATAAGCTTCGAGAGAAATGAATCGCCAAACATAGTAGTCAGCGTGCTTTCGTCCGTCAAGTCAAATTCGCACGTGTTGTCCGCTTCCTTCCACGTGCAACCCATATCGACGTCGTTACACACGCTTTCTCCGCCGAAGGACGCCATACTGCACGTAAGCGTAGGCAAGAGTAAGCTCAATCCATAGCCAAAACTGATTGCAAATCGTACACTATCAGCCTGCTCATTCGTACACGCATCCGTCGGCCAAGTATTCCAGGTGCACTGCACCAACGCGTCGCAAGCGTCTTGGGTCGTCCCCGTCGCGTTGCACAACTGTTGTTCCCTCACGGCAACGCACGTGTTGGAGTGCGTGGCAATCGTCGCCGCCGCTTTCGATTCGCGCTTGTCGTTGTTCTTTTTCGAAGCGCTCGTCGTCGTCGTCGGCGAGGCCACGACGCGTTCCACGAGCAGTTTCGCCCGCTTCTCCGCTCTCGCGTACTCCTCCGTGCCTTCCCATCTTTTCAAAGAAAAAGAAGCTTTTGTGGTCGACGACTTTTCCGCGATGATGCCTCGTCGCAGAAATTTTGAAACAGCGTGCACCGAGGACGCGTCGACGCCGCCGCCGAAGCGAGAGGAAGGGAAAGCGAAGAACGAGAGGAGGATCGCGACGAGGAGGAGGAAGTTCGAAAAGAGGAGCTTTGAAGGTGTCGTCATCGTGTATCGTTTAGTGGGAGGGACTGGTTTTTTTGGGGATATAAAATGGAATAAAAATGCAGATGCAGTCTATTAAGTTCTTTGCTTTTTGGTACAAAAGGTTATATACAGGTATTTAGTGTTACAACTACCACTCTAACGCTACCGCTAAACTCTACTACGACTACTAATAAACAACAGAGTACTCTTTTTGCTCTGAAAATAAGTCGCATCAAAATCGTTGAATTACGACGAGCGCTAAAAAAGTCGACTTAAAAAAGCGTTTACCGCGTCCTTCTATCTGCCGTCCGCAGGAGAAAGAAAGGGTGGGGGAGGGGGGAGTTTTACCCTCCTTCTTCTCGTCTCTCCCTCGAGAGAGGAGGCGTCGAAGAGAAACTAAAAATACTCGGGACGCGACGAAAGTGTTCTCTTCCGTCCGGTTTCTTCTCCGAAACTATCGAATCCGTGGAGAGTTTCTTCAAATCCCAATGAGAAAAGGAACTCGGACCGCTCTCCAACTCTTTCTTGAACCAATCTCCACTGAGCACGGCGGGAAGGACGATAAAACCCAAGCCCAGCCACTGTAAAGTATTCAACGACTCGCGAAACACAACCGAGTTCAACGCTATCGAGACGACTTGACGAATAGTCATTATGGACGCTAAGGTCACCGCACCAAACGCATGAATGGTGTACGTGATTGCAACTTGCGAGAACGCGGAAGATAAGGATAGATACACGATGTCCCGGTTGATTTTCGGGTACCGCCGCAGAAACGTGAGGCAGTAACTTAATTGCCCGCAACAAATCAACCAAATGCCGCTAAGTAAGGTGCCAAAAACACACATCCAAAACATCTGATCGAATATGGACGTTTTCTTCACTCGAAAGAGCCTTTGCTGATACGAGCTCGTAAAACCGTCCGCGGCGAGATAGACGAGCAATATGCACACGCCGATGTAGATCGACTCTTGCGCGCGCGAAAGAAGCGTCGCACCTAAAGAGCCTACAAGTGAGGATGTACTGTCCAGAATATAGGACGACCCTACTTCTTCCTCGCTGCCGGAAGCTGTTCTCATTATCCGTGTTGGTTCCATCAGCGTAAAACTCCTCAAGTCCGCTTCCTCTAAACGTGCTAACGAACGCTGCGTCGTCGGCGATGGCAATAATAACGAAGTCATCGCGGAATTCGGCACCACTTGGTGCGCCGTAATCTTTGAATTGAAGACAAACACAAAGCACCCCACGGTTACAATCATTGCCGACACATACTGGTCCAATCGAAACTTTGTCCCGTGTAAAACGTAACCCCACACCATGGTCGGTAAAATCTTTGCCGCTTTCGCCAACGTACTAATCGCGAAAGTTAAATACTTCAAAACCTCGTACTGACACAAAGTGCTCACCAAATTCGAACTCGCCACGTACGCGTAATTCTGCAAACTCGAGTGCGGCCACCACCACTCTCGACTAAACAAACTCACTCTCTCCGGTTTCGTATACGCCAACGCGACCATGCCGAAGAGGAGCGAAAACAGTCTGTTGCTAAACACCAAAAAGATCGAGCTCGTAAACACGGCGCTCACTTCGTTTCCTTCTTCATCCACGAACCCACCGTATGGAATGGTCATTATTCGTTGCTGCAGCACCCCGTACGCGCCTAAAGCGATCACGTTCACCATAGCGCACGCCAACAAGTGCAACACCCCGTTTCTCCGCCAATCTTTCTCGTCAAAGCGTCGGTCGTTCACGCCCAAGTTTCGAGGCGATAGCGGTACCTTATAATAAAAAGGACTCCTCTCTTCTTCAACTTCCTTCTCAGCCGCTTTCTCCTCGTCCGCGTAATATCTCAGCGCTTTCGGCGCGTGTTGCGGACTGTCAAAACCACCATCCTCCCGCGACGCGTTCGCTCGATTGTGTGCCACAACCAACGCGTCCGTCTCTTTCTTCCCTCCGTCCTCTTTAAAAGGAATCGACGACGAAGATGCGCCAGAAGCACCGCGCATGGTTGCCTGTGCGCGCGCGTGTTACTTTGATGCGCGCAAAAAGAGCTCATCGCGCAGAGACAGACTCGTCATCGCTGCGCGCATTTGCATTTCTTTCTTTTTTTTTAATGTGAGAGAGAGAGCCGCGTCCTTCTTGTGAAGAGTGTCGAAATCTAGAAATTTTTCATCGCACACCGATGCTACAAAAACTATTTTGCTATACACGCTCGACTTTATACCGCGACTCTGCGCTTTTGTTGTCTCTCTAAATCTTACTCTCTCGCGCGTTCAAGAGAGAGAGAGAGAGAGAGAGCGATAGAAAGCTTGCTTTTTGTTTATTTGTACACCTCTTCTCCTCCTCCTTTTCTTCTTCTTCTCTCTCACTTTGTCTCGTCGGCCCTCGCGGCGGAGGAGGAGGAGGAGAAAACTAAACCGACGCGGACAGGCGAGGGAAGCTTCGCGGCGTTGACGTGAATTGTTTTTTCGACGATGGTTTCGTTACCGCTGTCGCCGCCGCTTTCGTCGTCGGGTACAGTCGCGACTGAGAGCGCGTCCGCGGCGAGTTTTGAGAGGTTCTCTTCGTAGTGAGAGGCTAAAACGCCACCCATCCAAACCGTGGCGCCGTCGCTCGAGACGCCGGTGATGCCTCGGGCCGTGTCCATGCCGTCTTTTGCCTCCTCTTTCTGTCCTGCTGTTTTGTCTTTCTCTCCTTCCTTTTCTCGTTTTCCGAACGTGGTTTCGTGTTCGCTTTCGATCGCGTCCAAAACGTCTGCTAAAGTTGCCTTTTCTAAATCAAACACGCGCTGAACGAACAAACCTCGACCGCATTGCGAACATCCCTCGTCTTTGTACAATTTCATCAAGTTTTGATAAACTTTGTCCGATCCAGCGTACATGACGTAATTGTCCATGGGTTTCAAACACCCGGTGGCGATTTTAAACGCCTCGAACGCGCAGTACGCGGAAATGATGGCGTTTGTGCTCGGAATCGCGGGTACGATATTTTTCACCACGCCCAACGTGTGATTGTACGTCACGCCGGGAATCCCGAACGATTCCGCGCGTTTTAACGCGCGCTTATACACCCACGTGACGTGATCTGGATTATCGCCATCGAACGCTACTCCTTCATTTTCTCCTCCTTCCCCTTCTTCGGTGTACTCTTTCGGAAACTGCACAATCTTTGCGTGCTCTATGCAATGCGCCGCGCTCCTCGGCGTCTCGGCAATCGTACACAACGGAAACGTCGTCTGCGGTGGAAACAACCACGTCGTGCACTCAAAACACGGCGTTTTACCCGGGATGATGACCCTCGCGTGCCCTTTAAACCCTTCCGTCCCTCCATCGATCAAAGGCGTCCACGTCCCTTCCCTCGCCTCGACGGATTCTCTCTCAAACTCTAAGAACGAACAGTACACCTTATTTATGTACCTCCTCGCTTCGATCGAATCTAAACCCATCACGACCACGTGAAACTGTCGATACCAATTATCTTCCATATCCTCGATCCGTTTGTAATGCCCGACTACTTTCGCCCCTCGAACTCTTTGATTCACCGCGCGCGCCGCGCATATCGCTTTCGGCTCCCCAACATCCTCCTCCGAAAACAAAAACTGTCGATTCAAGTTGCTCACGTCAATCGTGTCCATATCGATCACGTCGATGTGTTTAAAACCCAACAGCGTTAAATCTTTCAGTAACTCGCACCCGAGACCGCCGGCGCCGACGACCAGGACTCTTATGTTCTCCCGAACGAGAGGCAAGAGCGACGGGTCCGGGGTAAAACGCGCTCCCGCGTCGTCGTCGTCGTCCTCGTCCGCGACTGAGGAGTGCGTGAAAAGTTTCGAACCGTCTCGAGCGCACAGCGCGGCGACGTCCGCCCATCGCTCTTCGAAAACGCTCGGGTCGTCGTCGAAAACGTCGTCGACGTCGACGGTTGGTTCGAGACCCTCGTCCATATCGTCTTTTTCTCGGAGAGAGATGTGAGAAATTTTTTAATGAAGCACAACGAACTCTTTACTTTGTTGACTTTGTGGACCGCGACGAAACGCGCGGCCGGCGGGCGCGAAAGGTAAATAATAACAATGACGAACGAGGAAAAAGAAAAAAGTCTCTCTCTCTTTCTGTGATATGTTTCTCTATCTATCTTCTATCTATCTATCCATCTACTTCTATGTGTATGCTCGCCGTCTTTGTCTCGCCGAGCGCTAAAAGTCTACTACAAACTTTTTACATTTTCAATCGCTATTCTGTCGTAAGCGAGCGGTCACAAAGCGACTTCCTTTATCGCCTACGCCTAACCTGATCAACTCGTCGACGTAAGTGACGTCGATCCAACCTCGAGCGTTGAAACGTGTTAGCGGAATCTGAATTCTTTCCTTCCCGGCGACTTCTATCTTCGCGTGCGTGAAACAGACCGAGAATCTCGGACGCGTCGAGGGACTCTCTGCGCTTCTCACGCAACTTCCGAATATTCTCACCGAAACCGGAATGCAATTAAACAGGAGCAACTCTGCCCGATTTTCCACCATCTCGTTCGCGAGGTCGATTATTTGAAAGTTTTTCGACGAATCCGAAGACGACGAGGATTTCGTCTTCTTCATCCGCGCAGAAGAAGAAGAAGAAGAAGAAGAAGAAGAAGAAGAAGAAGAAGAAGAGCCGGTCACTCTCGTCACGAAACTACCAATCGCTCCCTCTTTCTTCTCGCGTTCCTCTTCTTTCGCTTTCGTCGCGCCTCCGGTGAAGAGTAAGGAAAATTTCCCATCGATTAAAGCCATATCCTTTTCGATTGTTTCTGCTTCTTTCTCGAGCTCATCCATGAGCGCAAATATTTTTTCGTCGTCGTCGCCGCCGCCGTCGCCGCCGCTGTTCCGCTTCTTCGCATCGTTTATCGCGCGGATAAGTTGAACGGACTTGCGTTCATTACCATCGTCGTTCTCCCTCTGCTGCGTTGATCCTTTTTCCGCGTCGGTTGAGAATGATGAAAGGCACGTTTTTCCCCGCGTCTTCGGAGAAGGAAAACAATTCCGAAAGGAGGAGGAAGTGGTCGCGTTGCTGCTCTTCCGAGAAGAGGCGAACGTCAAAGGAACTCGGCCTGGGGAAAGGGAGAAAGCGTTGGACGTCGACATATTTTTCGTACGATCTTTCGCGCGTTGTTTTTGTGCGGCGCGAATTTGTCTATCTAACTTATAAATTTACACTTTACTCGTCAACTTCGTCGTCTACGATGCCTTCCGTTTCGATGCGAAACGCGCAGGATTGCGCCTCGGCAAAAGGCGAACGGAAAGCGTCTGCCCAGCGGCGGCGACGGCGGCGGCGAAGACTATTATTGTCTCCTTCGGCTCTTCCAAATCCTCCTCCTCCTCCTCCTCCATCCGCGTCGGCGTCGTCGTCGTCGCGGGTGAGAAAGATACTCGAGTTTGGACAGTTTGCCCACGCTAAACCTAAACCAGGCTTGACGAAACGATTGGAGGTGTAGAAGCGTTTTGGGAAAGCGCGTTTGCCGTAGCAATCGGTTTCTTCCTCTCCTAATGCGTCCTTTTCTTCTCCTTTCGCGCGTTCTCGCAAGTAGTCGTCGTTAGAAGCGCGGAACGCGCCCGAGTTGTTTTCCTGCTTTCTCGGGGGCGCGTTGATGTTGTTTCTGATGTTGTAATTGTCGTCGTCGTCATCGTCGAAAGAATCTACCACGTGATTGGTCACGACGACGGCTAAATTGTGCTTCCACGCGAACTCTTTCAACAAGTGCGTAAACCTGTATAAAAACTGCGCTCGAAGAATAACGCGTTGCATGTTTCGATGCTTTTCGCTTTTGCCTACGTCGCCTTCCTCTAAATCCTCCCTAAACGGCGCGGTGAGCGAGTCGATGACGATCAATTTGACCGGTTTCCGACGAATCTCTGTTTCATCGTCATCGTCGTCTTCGACCATTTCACCACCATTCCTCTCCTTCTTTTTCCTCTTCTTCTTTTTGCCCCTCCTATTAATACTATCGCTATTACTACTCTCCGTGCTACTCAAAACCGTCGAAATAGATCGCAAAACCTCCCAACAATTCTCCGCGTTTCCCATCGCTTGGAACACGTAAATTGAATCCAGCGCTCTCTTCTCGTCTTCCTCGTCTTCCCTTCGTTCTTCTTCTTCTTCTTCTTCTTCTTCTTCTTCTCTTCTCCTCCTCCTTTCTGCGTCCTCCTCTCGCGCGTCCGACCGAACGTCGATGTTTCTACTTTTTTCCTTCTCACGATGCCTCCTCCGCTGTATCTTACGCCGCTCTCGCCACATCTCTCGCAACCGTTCCACCGGGAACTGTCCCTCCGTCGTCACGTACACCGCGCTGAAACCTTCGTTCGCATCTTCCTCCTCCTCCTCGTCTTCCCCGTCCCCGTCTTCCCCGTCCCCGTCTTCCTCCTCTCCTCCGAACCGCCGACGCCCGCCCGACGCCACCGTCTCCAATAACAACTGCAAACACAACTGCGTCTTCCCGCTCCCATTCTCCCCGACAAACTCCGTCATCGATTTCGTTTTCACCCCACCTCTCAATATCCGGTCCAAATTTGAACATCCGGTCGAAAGCGCGTCGTTTCGCATCCGAGAGGCTGGAAGCGGAGCCGGAGGCACCAACAAAAGTTGTTGGTGTTGTTGTTGTTGTTGTTGTCGTCGCGCAAAAAGCGAAGGAGCCTTTCTCGATCCCTCCTCGTTTCTCTCGAATTCGCTTCTTCCTTTCCCGTCGTCGTTGGAAGAAGACGTCATGGTTCCGCCGCGCAAGAGAGAGAGAGAGAGAGAGAGAAAATCAACGCACACACACCCCTAAACGAGACGAAAGACGACGATGCGGGACATTTTCTCTTTCGATTTTGAACGCGCCTGAACGTGTGCTTTTGCGAAGGAGGAAAAAGAAAAGCGCTTCTGTTCTCTCTCTCTCTCTGTCTGTCTGCGTCGCTTCTTCTTTCTTCTTAAATCTTCTAACCAAACGCCGTGGCGTGCGCGCTGCGCTTTTTGTTGCGTTGCGTGGTTTTTTGTAGGGGATTTTTGAAAATTTTCTGAAACCCTAAATAAAATTGTGGTATTTAGGGTTTAGTGTTTCCCGCGTAAAAAGGTTTGTTTGTTGTTGTTGTCGTTGTTGTTTCTGTTGCGTGCGTTAGTAAGAACAGGATGCGCGGTAGCAACGCGAAGAACAAAAGCGAGAGCAGTAGTCGTAGTCGTGGTAGCGTCAGGTCGCGGCGTCGACGATAAAAAATGGTGGAGGAGGAGGAGAAGACGAAGAAGGAAAAAGTACCGGTGACGATTGTCACTGGCGTGCTCGGAGCCGGGAAGACAACTTTCATTCGCAACGTCTTGCTGCTCTCCGGTCGTCGCGGCGGCGAGAGAGAGAAGAAGAAAGAGAAGATCGCGATTTTGGTGAACGAGTTTGGGAGTTTGGGCATCGATGGCGCGGTTTTAGAAGCCGCGAGAGCCGAAAAGAAGAAGAACAACAACAACAACAACAACAACAACAACAACAATATCAACAACAACGAGAACGTTTCCAAAGAAGAAGAAGAGGAGGAGGAGGATATCTACGTGAAGGAAATCCCGGGCGGATGCGTGTGCTGCGCGGCGAGCGGGTCGGTACCGTTCCTCGTCGCCATCAAACACGTGCTGCAAAAAGTGAAACCGGATAGATTAGTGATAGAGCCGAGCGGGTTGGCGCACCCGAGCGGGTTGTACGATTTGTTCACGAAGAACGAACATTTGAAAGATCACGTCGATTTGAGAGGTATGGTGTGCGTCGTGGACGCTAGAGTGGTCGTTCGTTCGTCATTTGGAAAGGAAGAAGAGGAGGAGGAGGCGAAACGCTTGCGAGAGAGCGAAATGTTTCGGGACCAAGTGTCCATGAGCGAAGTTTTGGTCGGATCGAAGTTGGATTTGTGTGCGGGAGAAACAGAGACGGAAGGAAAAGAAGAAAAGGAAAACTTTGCGAGACGCAAATTTCGAGAGTGGGCGGCGGGTCTGTATCCCGAGAAGCGCGTGGTAAAATTTACGATGGATTTGTTGGACGAGAACGCCGAGACGTCGCCTTTTGATGCGATCGATCGAGAAGCGACGTCGTCGTTGCGCGATTCGCACGCATCGTCGAAATCCTCGGTTGAAACGGGAGGAACCGGAGGAGGAAGCGTCACGCGTCCTTTTCAACTTCTCGCGTTGAAGCCGCCCGTTGAGCCCGGCGCGAAACCACTCGTATCCGCACACGATACCAAAGAGTACGCGAGTCGAGGTTTCTTGTTCCACCCGGACGATATCTTTCGTCGCGATAAACTGCTCGAATTTTTTCAGAGCCGGTGCGCACCTCGACCGACGAAAAACAAAGACGAAGAGAATGAAATTTTCCGCATCGTTCGCGCCAAAGCCGTCGTTCGCGTCTCCGACAAAACCTGGGTCATCCCTGCGTTTGAAGAGTGCAGTAAAGGAGAAGAATCTGAGCTGATGAAAGTCTCCTTGGAAGAAGTAGCCTACCGAAAGGACAGCAGATTCGAAGTCATCGCTTCCAAAGAATACCCCGCCGCCGGCTCGGCTCCGTCCTCTTTCGCCTCCTCCTCTCCAGAAACCAAAGCGGCTGGAAAAGAATTCTGGGACGCCGTAGAGACGCAGATACTTCTCTGTCGTCGTCAACGTCGCTGATATTTATATAAGAATAGAAACTTCTATGTTTGAAGGTGCGACTGCTTTCCAGGCTAAATTTTCATGCACAAATGCCATCACCGGTCCGGCAAGCTCGTGCGTGTGAGCTCGAATTATACTGCTTCTTTTGATGCTGTTGCTAACTAAAAATGCTACTTTTATTCTTGTAATTACAATGCATGTAAAAATACCTATGTCAACTTTTAAAAATCTTTATTTTCACGTCTCATCGTTTGGATTGGCCTGCTCATCGTGCTCAATTTCTTCGTACACTAAATCTGAAAAGTCACAAGCCGCAGGGATGGCACAATCTACGGAAGAAGAATTACGTCTTCTTCTTCTTCGGCCTACGGTATGTTCTGGTCCGTGGTTCTGTAACTCGGGAAACGCAGCAGTGCCTGTTGCCGCTTCGACGTCGTAACCTGGTCTTCCCTCCTCTGCTTCTCCTCCATCGCCACCGCCCGAGAGATGATGTTGTAGTACGGTCGTCGGTCTCGCACGAACGACGGGAGGCACTAAAGGCGGAAGCACACTAAAACTACTGCTATTTTCGCTATCAACAACCGCGATGACGACGTTTCCGTTTGCATCGAGCGGTATCGCTAAATCGTCATCCTTGAATTTCTTCTTTCTCCCGGGCTCAATTTCCACGCAGATAACTTTTGTCCCGTCCGGTTGAACGCACGATCTCCAATGCTCGTACATCTCATCTTGCGTCCTGAACTTAATCTCGTTCTCCGATCGCACCGACGCTTCCAAGTCCTCCTGCTCCTGGAGTTCCCGTCTCCTACTCAGCCATTTTTTCCGCCACAGACGAAACGTCAAAACGCAACACATTATAATCATCGTCGCGGTCAACATCACCGATGTCTCAAAAGGTGACGAGTTCTTCTCGCGATCGCTCACCGCGCACTCCCATTTTTTCAGCGTATCTTCGCTAAAACCTTTCCACGTGTTCAGTTCGCACGGACAATATCTCTTCACGACGCCTCCTCCGCTTTCGCTTTCGGTCGCGTTCAAAGACGTCTCCTCTACATCGATGCCGGTGGCGTACCGTTCCTCATTCGTCCATTCGAAGATGACATTGGTAGCAGCGGTGGCGGATTGAGCGTCGCTATTCTCGGAACCGTCGTCTAATAACGTGCCTCCTTCTTCTTCTCGCATTTGCTCTCGTTGCGACGCCCACCACGCGTCGCACGCTTGCTCGAACGTCTTCTCTTCCACGTGGTCGTTGCCCATGCTCTTCAACGCGCGGACGGACCCCATTCTTTTTTCTTCCGCGAGTTTATATATAAATCTGCGCGGTTTAATCTCGTCCTAACCCCCTCGCTTCCCTTCTTCTCTCAAAGGTCGTTATCCGTATCCGGTGAAACTTCCCAAACGACGCGTGAAGGGCGGAAAATTTGCCAAACCGCGCGAGAATGTAACTCTCTCGCGAAGATTTCCTCTCGCTCTTTCTCTCCGAAGAAGAAAAGAAAATGAACCGAGAGAGAGAGTGCGAGAGGCAATTCTCAGAGTCTCTTTTTATCCGGCGTTTGAACCCGCCTTCACCGTATTGGCGTTCGTTCGCTTTGGGGACCTTGGACGGACGACGACCTTTCGTCTCCATTTTTTTAATATTTAGGGTTTCGTGTTGAAATTCTACGAACTCTTTTTTCTCTTCTCTCTCTCGTAAAAAAACTAAAAAATAAAAATCCAATTCTGCTGCGCGATGCGACCAACGCGACGAGGAAGACCAACGGGAAGAAACGACGGAGGAGGAGGAAACGAAGAAGACTTTGAAGACGAACAAAAGCTCTCCGTGTTTGACCGCGAGAAAGTTTTAGAGTTTCTTCTTCGAGGCCCGCACGGCGCGGGGAGAGGACGGGACGATGATGACAGAGACGAGGACGGTTTTGACGGCGGTGCCCACGGTGGAGGAGGAGGAGGAGGAAGAGACGATGTTGTCGACGACGACGACGACGACTCGGAGAAAGAAAACGACGGCGAGGAGAAAACAAAGACGACGACATCGCGCGGGGGGAGGAGCGTTTTGATCAAAGAGAGAGAGCGGAAAAAAGCGGAGCGGTTTTACCAGGTGATGCTCAAGGAAGCGCAGAGACTCGTGTGCGAGGCGAAATTTCTTCCACAAGCGCAGAGCCTTGAAGGTGGTGGACTTGCAGAAGGTGAAAAAAGGAGTTGTAAAAAAAGGCGCGCGGTGCGCGTAGAACTCGATTTGCATCGGTGCGAGGAGATTCCACTTTGGGTTCGCAATCGAGCGCCGGAGCGGTTTTGTTTACTGACGACGCGGATCGCGGTGGAAGAAACGTCCGGAGATGGCTCGACGACAAAGTTAATCGTGGAGCTGCAAGACGGGCACAGAGTGGAAGCGGTGATTATTCGGCACTTGAAGGGGAGGCGAGCGGAAGGGAAGAAGGGCATGGGAGCGACGTTGTGCATATCGAGCCAGGTTGGATGTAAGATGGGATGCACTTTTTGCGCGACCGGAACGATGGGGGAGCTCGGGAATTTAACGACGGGGGAGATTGTGGAACAAGTCGCTCACGCGAGAAGGATCGAACCGAGGGTGAGGAATATCGTGTTCATGGGGATGGGGGAACCTCTGAATAATTACGACGCCGTCGTCGACGCGATTCGGTGCGTGTCGCAAAACGAAAATCAGATGGGATTCAACATTCCGTGTCCGAAGATTTGCGTGAGTACAGTTGGGGTGATTCCAAACATTTACAGGTTTAGTGAAGATTGTCCGACGGTGTCGATGGCACTGAGTTTGCACGCGCCGACGCAAGAAATTCGGAAAAAAATTGTCCCGACGGCGACAGCCTATCCTTTGGACGAGTTGATGCGATGCTTGGACGATTACTTAGCAAAGAGCGAGAAGAATTCTATGCTGGTGGAATACTGTGTTTTGAAAGGTATTAACGATACAAAAGAGTGCGCAAGGTTGCTCGGGGAGTTGTTGGGAGGGAAGAAGGTTGTTCTGAATTTCATTCCGTATAATCCCACGGACGTTATCGCTGGACACGAAAGGCCGGATATGGAGGACATACAAGCTATGAACACGATATTAAGGGAAGATTACGGGATGACGACGACGGTGAGACAAGAGATGGGATCAGATATTGCCGGTGCTTGCGGGCAGTTGGCAATTTCCGTCAAAGGGAAGAAACTTTCGTCGATGGAGAAGGAAAAGACGCTCGACGAAGACGAAGACGGCGAAGAGAGCATCCCGGGCATTCGAGACATCGAAGAAATGTTGGGACAAGATTTAGTGAGCGTCGCAAAGAGTAACAAGACAAAAATAAAAAGGACATCGAAGACGACGACAAGTAAAAATAAAACGAGCACATCATCAGAAACAAGCAGCATTAAGCAATATTTTTCTGATTGGACGACGGCAGAAATAGCAATGCTTGGAGTGGCCACCGCTTGCTCAATAGCTTTACTATCAGCGCGATTTAGCAGTAATAGAAAGTAATACCTAGTAGTAATGTACAAGTATAACCCATCCGTCTGATGATGAAAAAACAACCTTTATTTGAGTAAATTTCTATCCTCTTCCAATTCCCAATCTAAACCATGTTTTTGACTTTCTTCTCCATCTTCTTTTAAATCCTCGTCAAAATCATCCTCATCAAAATCGCCATCAAGATCTTCGCTCTCGGAAGTAAAATCACCCCCATCTCGAAAAATTCGTTGTGCGCTTAAGCTGTCACTATCAGAAAATAAAACCAAATCGCTCTCGCTTTCAGAACTTCCTTCACTCAGCGTATCCAAACGGCGCCGTTCTTTTGAGGTGTCTGGACCGTCCTTTCCTCTTGATACGATATACACTTTTCCAAACGTTCGAGAGTGAAGTAAAATCTGGTCACACACCCACCTGTGGAAACTTTCAACATCCCCATCTCCTGCGGTTTGTTTACCCAAAGGAACTAATCTGGTCAAATCATCTTCTCTGAACAGAAACCTTTCTGGTCGTTTTTGCCTCATCTTTTTCTCACGCTTCAACCTCTTAGCCTTGCTTTTTATCTGCCGTTCTAAAAGACTCGGACGCTTCAGTTTGATACAAAGGGCGTCACCCACCCTTTTATTTTCTTCAGCACTTTTAATATACGCCATTTCAATGTTGCACCACGAAATGTCCCAGCAAATCAACGTGACGTTCTTTCTTGTTTTGTTATCGAGCGAACGCGTTGAATTTGAGTCCGTCATCATGAGCATCAATCGATAATTCGTAGAGAAGAGAGTAAAATGCGCATTCGCAGGTAAATTTTTGTTTTTCTCATCAGCCCCTAGAATTTGAGATATGTCCATGTTCCTTCCGACATTAATCTGCCACGCAAAGTGCTCGTTACCAAATGCCCTTCTAGATATGATCTTCGCTTTCGAGCCCGATACGGCTCTCCATAATTTTTCGCAATTCAGTAGCTCTTTACTGAAAGGCCGCAATATTCCATCAGCGGAAGGAGCTCTCGCCGGTCTGATTCTTTTCGCGAATTGAGCACCATGAGATAATCCTACGAGTTCTTTTGCCTCACGGACACCTCCCGATGCTCCAGCAGCCACATGACTAATCATCCCAACAGCACCTGATACTGGCTGTGCCACGGCACCAACCAAACCTTTACCAAAACCTTTCACGAATCCTTTGGTACCAGATTTCATCGCCCCTTTGACCGGTTGCATGAAGACACCGGTGACCCCACTTAAAACACCTCTGGCTAAAGTTTCAGTTCCATCCATGAGTCCAACGACCGCAGCGCCAGTTTTTACGGCTGAGTTAGTGGATTCATCCACTAAAGCATCATTGCGAATGTCTTTTGAACCGATGAACAATTTTTCGCGAAGTGCAGATGAGAGCATTGTTGGCTTCTTACCTTCTTGCGAAACACCAAAAAGGTCTAGCGTGCGCCCACCGGACAATTTTGACAGACCGATTGAAGCACGATTTAATGCCAGAGCTACGGAATCTAACGCATCAAAGCCAGTTAACAGTCGAATAATCTGTAATTTGACTTGTTTAACGTATGCTTTTGTTAAAGTATCCTGAAACGTTGATTTCTTTGCGCATTGCTTTTCGAGACGCATGGGACGTAGGTCGAGCGTAGCTTCATCCAAGTTGACAACTGTGACAATGCCGGGGAAAACTTTTCTAACACGTTTCGGCCTTTTTTGTTCCGAGGCGCGAAATGATATTACGATTCTTAACTTCGAAATTTTCATCAATTCAATGAATATCTGAGGATCCGCTTGCTGACTTGCTTTATCTTCCGCCGCTGGAGATACTATGCTCTGTTTTGAACCATCAACAAAATGATCATAAAATTCAAGAGCGCGCCACAATGAAGGTTCGTACGCTGCAATATGTATTGGTGCATTCGAAAAGTTAATCAATATTTCTTCGTATGCACTCGTTTTACCGTCTGTTTCTAGATGTGATCGCACAACAAAATTCAACATTGGTGGTACCACAAGTTCCTTTGCATCGTGCATGACGCGAAGCAAAACTGGATACTGCGTCAAGGGACTCATGTCATCAATTTGCAGTGAGTGTAATACAAATCTGATTGAGGCAGCAGACGCACCAACAAGCGCTTGATTGTATTCTAAATCTATGCCATTCAATGTCACCACAAATATTTCTTCAACGTTAGAATCAATCGTTGATAGGACAAACTCAGGTATAGAGAGAAAAACTTTTCTGGAGACGATGTTGTTCTTCTCAAAAGAAATTGATTTCTCTCTTTTACTCGCTTCCTGATCGAGTTGCATTTTCTTCTTCAATTTCACTTCTTTACTCGGCGGCGATCCGAGTGCCTGCTCTTCCAAAACATCATTTCCTACTCTCGAAGAAAAGTGCACTCGAGAAGAACCGCGTGTCAACTCTGTTTTCGCGATGTGGACGTGTAAAAAGTCATCCACATCCTCTAACGAATCAGCGTCTCTTTTGTTTATGGGTAGCAGTGTATCGCCAGTGTGTGTCGATTTAAGCACAAAAGGAATCATCCATTCTTCATCCCGTTCTCGTTTAGCGTATAATACTCTTGGCAAATTCGTATCAGACCATCTTAGAGGAACGCCACGCTTATTCTCGCGTTTAGAGTGCAAAGTAATGACATCCTTTTTTTCATCGAAGACAAGTTCTTTATTTGGGTCGACTTGGGTAAGATGAATGGTTTCACCGGTATTGTTGATAAGGCTGAAGGCAGGTTCGAGAATGATGGCGAGACATTCAGTGAACATGCCTCTCGTGTGCTCTAGTCCATCTCCAATATTTGCGAGATGAGGCTGTTCCTCCGAGCGGATGCTGATTGGATAGCACGTTTGACCATCTCTTGTTAAACACTCCACGACGACAATACGCTCTGAAATGAAATCTCGGTCCGCAATTGGTAACGGTTCCGACAAAGATTTCTTGGAGCATCCAATCTCTAAACGCTCATTTTTTGATACCAGTCTAGCCGCGGTCTTCTCATGTAGTTCGTTCGCGCTTTCGGCACCGAGGAACGTTATTCTATCTTCGGGACGTCCACCAGTTCCGCCTTTGAGCACGTACACTTCACTCATATCTGAATTGTTTGTTGGCAGCGTCTTTCCAATATAAGTTGTCTGCGACGATAGTCGCCTCGAAGAAACGCCATCACTGTTCTCGTCCCCGATTTGCATTTCCGATGTGTCATCTATTAAAGACATTGCCACATCAGACATCGAAGGATTACTCGAAGTTTCAATTTTCTTGTTTTGATTTACACCAGCAGGTATGGCAGATGAGCGAAATACGATATCGTCACCAGTTCTATTGATTAAAACTAGGGGCGAACACAAGATCAAGACCCTTGTCGAAGCAACGTCAGTTTCGTCCAATTTTGAACACGTAATCTTAACCGAAGATTTCATGGAAATCTTATTTCCAGAGGTAGACTTACTGGAGGGGCTCACTTTCACTACTTCAAAGGCGTCCAGAGATTTAACACGGCTTTTAGCCGAAGATCCACCGCTGAAGGAGTCTGTAAACTCGGTTCCGAATGTGAAACTTCCACCAGAATTCAAGATTGACGAATCTTTTTTCTTCTTCGCGGCATCTTCACAACTTGCCGGCGAAACCGGAACTCCGTAATTAAAGTAATCAAAATTTTTATCCAGCGGTGTCCCATAGTCTATGCGCTGACTCGGTTCCCACCCACCACTAATGGATTCTACACGAGCTATGCACTTTGCTCCTGGGTCAACATAGTATGTCTTTGCAATTTCGCCCGGACCAAGAATTTTTGAATACTTCTTTTCAAAGAAATACGCTTCATTCTCGCGCTGCTGTGCATAGGAGTTGAGAGAAATTTCAGCTGTAACGGGCAACGCATTCTTCAAACACCAGGGCGCAGATAGAGTCACAATCCACTCACTACTTAACGCAACTGCACGTTGAGAATCGGTGTTTGTTTTACGCGATGGTTTTCTGCTCGTTGACGTGCTGTTTCCGAGCGGAAAACGTTCACAACGAACGGATACAAACCAGTTCTTTCCTTTCAAACCATCGACATCTTCGCAAACGTGTACTGCAGATTCTTCCACGCCGTCCGCCAGCGCCAATCCCCCACGTTTGATTGCACGCTTCAACATAGCGTCTTCTATCGTGGATGATTCGCTATTCAGCCGGTCGTCAAAGTTTTCGTCAAAAAAGCCAGATTTAACAGGCTTGGCCCACGAGGAAAATGATTCGCCGTAACTCGCGTTGTCTGTACCAAGAACACGAAAATACACGTGCGAGGACGCATCCGGTCCTAAGACAGCGCTTGGAAGCGATTTTTCACATCCTGCTTCTATAATGGTACGGTACGTCACGTGATGATTAACGTCGTCTAAGAAACTTTCTTCGTTGATTGATGACATGCGATCGCTATCTTTTGACTGTGCACCGAATGGTACGACGTATCTGCGGGTTCGTATCCATCTTCGCATCCTCACAAAGCTGAGGGTGCTTTTTATCTCCTGTCCCCTACGGAAGGGATATTTTAACTCCGGAAAACTTCCCGCGTACGCAAAACCATCTTCATCGCAATGAGGATGCGATGTATCAATTTCCCATTCGTCTTCCTCCCACGTCCAGTTAGCTGGCTTGTTCGATTCTATAGCGGATAAAAAGTCTTCTTTCGAAGACATGGAATTGGAACCGGTGCGCGTGGACCACGCTTTGCGCTCCGTAAGCAGAAGATGTGTAGATCGCCATCCTCGGAAAGGAAGAAAGCGCTCGTTTTCGAAAGCTTCTTCAACGACGCGCCGAACTTTTCCAGAGTGCGCCTGATCATTAACACTGCTCTCGATGGAATTGCATTCCCAACTTTTTCTGTCGTCATTGTTTGCCTTCTTTTCCAAAAATTCAGTTTTTTCAGGTGTCATCCTCGCTGGAACGACAAAAATTTCAATTGACCGATCCGTTTCGTTCCGGACTCGGGAAAGTTCACGTATAGTTCGTTCAATTCTCTGAGTTATAGGGTCAATTGTACGTGCCACGACAGCTTTAAGAACATCTTTTTCTCCGCAATAATTAGACATTGCGGCATCACTGTAATTGAGAAACTCGCTTAAATCAATCGCATCGGACGATTCTGAAAGGGTTAGCTCCTCACACACAAGTTTCGTCCACGGTCCCTTAGGATGCAAACTCAAATAATATAATGGCGCAGAAGATGAAACATCTTCAGAATTCTTCCTCGGGAGAACAGATGTTGCAAAACCAGCTTTTGAATCGATGCTGTAAATTTGCTCAGTCTTTGAAGATAGTAGTGACTTTTGGGCATCACTTTCCCCTCCGGAAGTTCTATGCGAGCCGTAACCTTCGAAAGCAACTTGAATTTCAACATCATTCGGCAACTTTATGGTGTTCGAATCAGAAGGCCGGCCATACATATTGATCAAATGTGACATAGTCATATCATTCAAGAATGAAATGACCTTACCTCGACCACCATTCCCGTGTGCATCTATTACTGAAATGCTCACAGAGCAATTATGGATCTTCTCAGAGGCAACTCTTGCAATGAACTTATCAGACCAGATGCACTCAAGCACTGAATCATCCATCGAGGACGACGATGAAGTGACTTTCAACAACGCAGAAGCGCGTGTCCTCATCAGATTCTCATCAACGTTTATTCGAGCATACAGTGCAGATTCACTAACATCCACCAAATCACGATTATGTGCTCCAATTTCAATCCGACACTTTGTAAACGTAAGTACGAAAGTTGACTGTAATTGGAGTGTTTTCACGCGTCCATGCGCATATGGCGAGATGTTCGGATCTAAATATCCATCCGTGGCTCCATTTCTGAACCTTGAATCGGGCGGCTCAAGATTTTTATCTAAAGTAGGTACAATTTTAGTGCCCGTAGCCGTTAATGAGTCCAATGTGATACATTTCTGTGGTTTTACTTCAACCACATCATCTTTGGTGGAGCGTTGATACCTAACATATATCGATCTTCGAAGTTCATTCTTAAGTAATGGAGAGATTGAATTGGAGAGATTAATTTCATCGTCTGAAATCGATATACCCCGAAGAGTCTGCTTCCACCGTGATGACAAAGGTGGTGCTGACTCAGAAGACGGAATTATTTCTGGAGACAGAAGTTTCTGATCTGCTCGCTGATATTTGACGATCGCATCACCAAGAGAGCTCGAGATATTTACACCAATCGCATTTGCAACTGAAAATTTCACGCTGTCTTCTGAATAAATATTGTCTGTCATTAACGGCGAGCGGTCAAAACGAGCACACACGTCGAATGGTTCAATTAGGGGTTCCCAAGATGCAACGCGAGGATTAAAGAACGCTACATCTATCTTTGTACTGGCAGAACCGTCCCTTGACGCATTATTTTCAGCGTTTTCTTCATTTCCACGAACTACGACCGCAACGTCATTGATACCAAGAGAAATAAAAGGGTCTCGTTTACCAGGCTCGCACAAAGTGAGCGCAATTCTTGGAAGGGAAACTTGTACAGAAGTTTCGTCTCTAGGTTTGATGGTTCTCCCGGCACCAACTGATTCGCTTACACTCACAACTTCTTGCGTGGTACTTTCACGCGTCTTCTCGATGAATACCTCTGGGAGCAAGGGAATGCGAAGTTGTGCCGCACATCTCGATCTCGCAGACTCTTTCTTCTCTGAAAGGACAAAAGTCCCGCAGCTATTCTCCACTCTCCACAATTTAAGTTGATCTTCACCACCGTCATAAACGCAATCCAATATTTCGCACTCTTTCACTACTTCTCGTCTGACAACTTTGCACCCAACCTTCGCAACATCTGGCGTGCTTTCAGATTCTGTTGCAATACATCCAAGACTTACGTAATCTTCACTAGGAGGTACCGGAGCCCATATGAAACAATCGTTCGAGGGCGAACTCCATACCAAACTGAAACCAATTGGTAAAGTGGTTACATCAGCTGCGTCATTGATTGACATGACTGGACTTGCGGGTGCATCAGCATCTGTTGATAAGCACACGTCACCGAGAAATGAAAATCCTTTTGGTGGCACCGGGCGCCAGAATTTCAAGTTTGTGTACCGAGAGGCACTTATTGGCACATAGGAGTTGCATGTTGAGACCAGAGTAGACAACGCCACTTTTTTTTCAAAGACGTTACTAAGTTGCGATAAACAGTTTTTCGCCACGCGAAGACTTACAGAATCAAAACTTGAACACATGTCAGAAGATATCAGCCGCACTTGATAACCATTGGCATCGGTTACAAGTTTTACATCGAAATCGGTAGGTTCCAGAAAGCTCACTTTCGGCACAAACTTTGTTTTCGTGGGAAAAGTGGTGCTGCGGCAGAGATTTATGGTCACACCGTTCACAACAGCATTCAATTCTGTTCTTGTGTTAGAACTTAAAAGCTCGCTTGGCATTGACTTGTAGTCAACCGATGCGTACAGTTGTACTGATAACGCGTTCGTGCCAGGAGTGGTTACACTCACCGTTTTCCCGCGCTTCATCGTAGTATCAGAGTCAAGAATCAATAGCTCCACGTTTCTTGCTAGAACGGAACATGTTGTAACACAATCTGTAGCATTTGATTTTTCCAACTCTTTATTTGCCGATGCTTTCGAAAACTCGCTCGTGATTGGTCCATCTTCCTTGCGTTTTTCGAAGGTAACATTCTCGTAGATTATACTTGAACGTGTACCGAGACTGAGAAAGCTTTCCACATCGCCTTCGATAACAGCATTCCTAATCGTGAGCCTTCGAAAATTACCTACACATATTAGCGGTGGTAAATGCTTCGTCAGGGAACATGGTAGCACAATTTTCCTCCCGTTCCCATCCAGGGTGCACCGTGGAGGTGCATGTAATCCGTCACACAAAATTCGTTTCGCTGGGGAAAGCATGATAATCTCAGCATCGTCAACTTCATCCGCATTTTGTGAGGCCAGGGATATAAAATCCTTGTTTAAGAAATTGATGTCATTCTTCAAACGCCGCTCGAGCATTTGTCGTCTCAACTCGTCGTCTTTAAGATTAAAAAAGTACAAAACTTCTCTCAGAAATTGAGGATCAACTTTTAGCCGGCAAGACTGCAGATTTACTCCAAGATCAAATTTATCGGCTCTAGATATTAAATCCAGCGTCAAAAGAGTCAAAGATTCATCAGTGTGGTCGACTATCTCTGCAGCAGCTGGTGCGGTCCCGTTTCTTACATCCTGGACACTCAAAGCAGGTAAGCTCAAGTGAACACTGTACGCTTCCTCGTCATTCCGTAACGTTTCGTAGCAAACCCAGAGGCGACGGAGTACTAGCCTCGCTAACGGCGATATTTTCGCATTGAGCCGAGGAGAATTGAACATAGACAAGCACACCTCTGGCAGATTTACCGTAATCATGCTCTTAAGAGAAGGCAAAGTATCGATTTCGCCTTCTGCTACGTCGTTCTCTTTCGGAACTTCAATTTCCGCATACTCAAAAAGTGGTTCCTGGAGGAATCCCGTCTCAGAGAAATTTCCACTCAAAACGGCTAATAATATATTGTATTCGACGTCATCAAGTTCTAAGGTGATCGCACCATCCGCGCCGAGACGAATATCACTCGCGCACATCTTTTCTGTTGGATCCCAGGATGGGGATATCAAATCAAGACTGAAAGTTTGAGCTGGATCATTTCTCTCGCCTTTGGCACAAAATAATGCCGGGTAAGAGCCACACTCACCTTTCCCATTCTTTATAAACATCGCAAAATCCTTCAGCTGAATTGACATTCTATTCATCAGTACAGCGCCTCGAGTCAGATGACTATCACCGTATTTCCATTCCAAACTGTTGCCAATGGAAACATTTTTTGCGTCAAGGCGTAACGCTTCCTGCGATGAAGTAGATTTTGGCAGAACAATCTCGGCTTGGGATAGCGATACATCGTACTTAAACGTAGAGGGTCGCGTTATTCCTCGTCGCAAAATTTCCGCATTTCTCTGCTTTTCAGGAAGCTTATCGATTGGAATTGCATCAGCGAGTAATCCACCAACGCTACATAACAGCTGTGAAAAGAAACGCATCAGAAAGGTAACTTTTGACTTCTTCAAGTTGAGAAGCAGATGTTGCTCGTGACCTGGAAAGTTCCTGTGCGATCGATCGAAAGTCAGGTATTCAAAGTATGACTTCTCTCCTCCATCGCTATCAAGTGCTGCATTTTCTTTTTTTTTAACCGAGACAAAGTATCTGTGAGGATGCGACTCCGGCAACGTTTCATTCATTACGCTCAAGCTACCAAGAGTACCAAACACTTTCATAGGATTTAAACCTGTTTGTGTCAATAAAGAAATATCTGCGTCGTGGATTTCAATCGAAGCTACCGCTGGATTATTGCCATTTTTCCCGATATCTTGTGCTTCAACAAATGTTGTTAATGATAATTCTTTGAATCTAACCGCCAACCGGAAATTTACTGGAACATCCTCCTCCACATACTCATTCTCATCATTGACAACTTTCAACGGCGTATCATGACCACTCCCATTGGAATTTTCTACTTCACTTTCTGATGGAGAAGCCTTGTTAGAGGACAGCACAAGCGATAGTTCGTCGTAAAACCGGGAAACAGATGCTATCGTTGGTCGGCGAACTCCCAGAAAGCAAATATCTGAAGAGACTTCAAGCTGACCGTAGCAATTCTTGAATGTTGGTGATTCTGTACTTGTCCAGCTATCGTATCGCATTTTGACACTCGCACTCTCGATATTCTTCGGCGAATTTGAGAGCTGAATGAAATATCCCCCGGAAATTACGTCGTGAATTTCTAATTTGCCTGCTTCGATGACGTAACTTTCGTCCACATTTGATAACGTTTTTATTGTTTTTGCACCTGTGGCTACTATTTCAATAATTGCAAACTCCGACTTTGCACACTCAAATTTCGATAATCTTTCGACTCCACCGAATATTACACCATCCAAAACATTGTCTTCGTCTTTACATCCCATTTTTTGTCCCCATAAAGCAATTGAAGCTCTTGAAATATCAACAGATATACGCGACGAAATAATCCTGCTCATTTTGTTTCCTTCCCTTCCTTTTGAAATAGTGGATAACTTTGTCGAAGAACCATCATCTAACCGGGGGTTGATTGTAACACGTTCTGCATCAGGCGCTTGTCCCTTCCCATTATATCGTTGACTCTTAGTAAAAGAGTTTACTATGTTATACATCATTGCTAATCGACACGGAGAGAGAGTAAACGCAAGATCTGAAATATCTGCTTCGGCAATCATTCCCGGATTTTGTTCGTCGGATGACGCTGCGTTATTTTTCACTTCATCGAATATTTCAAATCCGCTCCCAGCAATCTGCAAATCGAGAGTGATCTTCAGGGGTGCGAGGACAAAATAAGCTTCGAGATCGTATTCCAAACGATTCTCTTTCGCGCGCTGCAATAAAATTTCATGTTTCCCTTGGACGTCGAATGTGCCAGAGGCAATATAAGCAGCGAGATTCTCTGCATTCACCGTGAACGCGTTATACTTTGGATCACCTCGAATTCCACGGTTCGCGCTGCCCTGATCGCGTTGTGGATCGTTCGAAACTACGAATTTCCCTAAATCCAAGACAATTTTTTTATCGCAACTTATCATGTTCCCCTCAGTCGAAGGCAAAAGCGCAATTTTAGGAGCATCGATTGAAATTTCAAACTTCATTCGATTCAACACACTGGACAAACCAGAAGCGGTGCGCTTGGCGACATTACTGGTTACATTTGCAATATCTTCCGCAAAATCTTCGAGAACTTCTGATGTAAGTTCATCAGACACTGGTTTTTCAAAAAAACCCGCGATTGAGTCGATAAAGTTCTTTTCAATGACCAAGAATGTTGGCGCAGCAATCACGACAGTCTTCGAATCATAAAATTCCATATCAAATGGTGGGTACTCTTCGTAAGACACCGAAAGTGCTGCATCTGAAGAAGTTGTGGAAGAACTTGTAATGTTCTCGGTGTTCCTGTCGATGCCTGATTGTAACATTTTTGTTCCGTTTGCATCAACCACCCAACCTAAAATATTAAGAAAACTTGTCGCGTTTCCATTCTTGTATACGTTCCTAGAAGCTGTGAGATCGAGCGCGACAGAACTGATAATATCGCGATTGTTATTTTCTGTTATAGCGAAGAACATTTTTGCTATGTGAACAGAAAATGATAGATCTTTTCCTTTCCAGGAACTTTCAGCAGATTTTTGTTGAGATTCAATCGTCTTCACGTCAAACACTTCTTCGAGCTTTGTAAAATCATCATCGCTGAACAATTGGCCCAATGAATCATTACCCACGTGCTTTTCTACACCTTCCTTGAGAGCGTTATTTCTACTGCTATCATCACTAATACCACTACTACTGCTAAAGTAACTACCAAACCATGCTGAAATCTTTCCTTTTTTCTTATGAGGAAGAATTTCTTTCTCATAATATCTCTTCGCATCGTGGACGGCTGCGAGAGCAATAGAATTTGAATTGGTATCATTCATGCGCTCTCTTTCCAGATGTGCTATACATCGGAAGGTCATCGCCGCATGATAGGATAATTTTGAGTCTATTTCGTAAATTTCGTCGAGAAGATCATCATCGTCTGCGCCACCCGGTTGATTGTAAATCGTCAAAAACCTTCGTCTCTTTCGGGACAAGTCGACGATATCTTCCCATTTCACTGCACTGGCAAAAGTGCGCTGCCGCCGCTTCCGAATTTTCGTTTGCGCAGCTAAGATAGCATACTTCCACCACAATTGAGGATGTGTCCGCGGCGTTTCCCCTCCAAAAAGATTCGGTCGCAAATGTTCCGTTTCACTTCTCAATTGATGGATTTTGAACGCTTCCAAAACACGCGCAATATTGTGATATTGCGCGCGTTTAAGGCGTATGCCAGCTGTATCAACGTGACACTCCATAAGCTGTCTAGGTGTTTCGCCATCGTCGAATCTCTTGTCTGCACGTTTCGTATAGATGAAAGAACCGGAAATCGGTTGCAAAATTCGATTATATCTAAGAACGTCATTCTTCTTCTCTTCATCATCTTCGTCTCGGAAAGCTGGCATGAACATATTTAACCATTGCTGCATATCCTTTGCATTTGGATCTAGCTTTTCCGTAAAGAATACGTTTGGCACGCGCTTCGGCTCGCTATAACTGCTAGTAATATTACTATTGCTAGTATTCTCCTCTCCTTCCTCACTATCAAAGTAAATCGAAAATCCATCCAACGTCAACTTCTTCCGAAATTCTGCAAACGACGCTGATCTTACGAAATCTGGATTCCCATTTTCGTCAACCGTGTGCGCAGAGACGTTTCGAATCGTTAACCCTGCCGCAAACGCATGATTTGGAGTCGTTATTTCATCTTCGTATCGAATGTGTACATTCTCTATCGAAATTTGTAAATTACCGAGGATGATTTTGGCGTACTTTTGCACGAATCCTCCGTCACTGTCGCTTTGCTCTCCTTCTCCAAATTCGCCGGCTCCCTCATCCTTTTGGAGCGTCAGATCAAACAAACGTTTCATGAGCCATAATCTTTCCGCATTATCTAATCTCTCGACTTTCTCTTCGTTTCGCTTTTTACTATCTTCTTCCCCTTCTTCTTTCGCATTCTCAACCGCCGCGTCGTCCAGCTTTTTATCCTCGTCTTTCCTCTTCTTTGCTCGCTTCGCTACTTCTTCTGCGCTCAACTGTCTCGCCGAAGCAAACACCTCAGATATCGTCACCACCACGGGTTCTTTTCCTAACTTTGCCCACGGAATTTTAAGCCTCAAACTCCCGACGACTCCTCGAGTGAGTTCCACAGGTAAGTTTAGCTTCTCCAAGGCTTCCGGTTTCAACTGCAACCGACGTAAAATCACATCCCCGGAGAGCACAGATATTTTCAACGCCGTTTTGTCAATCCCCTAATAATTTTTCAACACCGCAAAAAGAAGAATAACACAATATGAATAAATGAGAAAGAACGCAAAGGAAAGAGAACGGCATTACGAAAGAGTGAACGTCGCGGCGCGCGATGCTCCACCACGCGTTCGATTGTTGAGAAGAGAAGAATATATATATAAAAAGCGCGTACGCTGGAGGAGAGAGAGAGAGAGAGCGAGAGAGCAAAAGCACATCAAGAAAAAAAAGGAAAAGAAGAACGCACGTGAATGTATTCTCCGGCGGCGTGTTGCAGCAGATCCGCCACCCGCGTCTCAAACATTTCTTCTCAAAGGTAAAAGAGAGATGCGACGACGACGAAGAAGAAGTATAGGATCTGCGCCTTTTTATTCTTCTCGCGCGCGTGTGAAATTATATGTGCTTTTTTTCTCGCAATATCGCGCCAGAAAAAGTGTAGGACAGACAGTTAGAAAACACAAAAAAACAGTTACGCATTTTTACAGTTATTTGTTTCATGTCTGCGACTTGCGCCGCGTCTTCCTCCTTTTCCTTCTTCCATCGATGTCGTCACCGGCCGTGTCATCGTTGTCATCGTCGTCGTCGTCATCGTCCTGGATTTCGTCTCTGTTCATGCCAGGAGCAGCGAGAAGAAGAAAAAGAGACCAACGCAACGAGGACGGTTAGCGGAGAAGATTTCATGCGGTTACACCTAAGTAAACAACCTGCGCGCTCTTTTCAGTGTCTCTCCTTTTACTCTTCGCACGTGGATGCGATCACCACGGACCCTTCTTCTTTTGTGCTGCGAGCCGACGATCATGGTTTTAACCGAGGGCACGCGGTGTTCGACACCGTTTCGATTGACGTCGCTACGAGGACGTTTCAGGACTTGCACTATCATCTGGACCGTTTGAGGACGAGCGCTTCGATGAGCTTTATTCCGTTCCCTGAGCGATTGCCGACGTTGGATATGGTGGAAAAAGTGGTGAAGGATACCGTCGCGGCCGCGTTTGTTGAGAGAGAGAGACGCGGGTTTGCGATGCGGGAGAACCCAGAAAGCGGGCTTTCCATGCAAGCTCGCTTTTATCTGACCGCTGGAGTGGGCGGCTTTGCACTCTCCAGGAAAGAATGCGAGGAAGGGAGTGCTTTTTATTGTGTCGTCATCGAACGAAAGCAAACAAAGACAAAAACGTTGCGCGCTCGGACGACTCCAATAGCGGTGAAGAACAAACCATTTTCGATAATTAAATCGACGAATTATTTACAAAATTGCATGATTGCGAACGATGCGGAGATGCACGACGCTGATGTCGGTATTTGGGTATCAAACGATAAAGTTTTAGAAGGACCGAGCGCGAACGTAGCGTTTGTCGACGATCGGGGGATTTTTGTGGCGCCAAAGGTTGACGACGTTCTAGACGGGGTAACTATGCGGAGATGTTTTGAATTCATCGAGAAGGGGTTGCTGAAAGACGTTGGAGTCATCAAATGCGAACGAAAGGATTGCAGCTTCCGAGAGTTAATTTTAGAAAAACGGGCAAAAGAATGCATGATGATAGGTAGTGTCGTTCAATGCGTACCAATCGTAAAATGGGACGACGTTAATATCGGTCGAGACGAAGTAGGTGAAAACGATCGAAATAGAGTCGCCTTTCGCCTCAGAGAACTCTTGGAAAAAGATGCGAGAGGCGTTAGAGTTTCGTAGGTGTAAAAAAAGTGTTAGCAAATCATATTATACAATATCAAAAGTAGCTTTTAGAACTTTACGAGCCGCGATAGGTTCCGTACCCATACGGATTCAAAAGTAAAGGCACGTGATAATGCTCTTTTGTTCTGCCCTGGAATACCGTGAATCTAATCGGACACTCCGGATAGAAACTCTTCTGTCCAGTCGTCATTCGCACGTACTCTTGCACGTGAAAAACGAGCTCGTAGTCTCCAGCGAACAGCGTTTCATCCCCTCCCATTAAATCCGTCACCCTTCCGTCGGCATTGGTGTAGCCTTCCTTTGAAATCCAAGGCGCCGCCGAACTCCGGTTATTCAGAGTCACTTTAATACCTTCCGCCGGTTTCCCCAATGCCGTATCCAACACGTGCGTCGTAATCGGAGACTTTTTCTTCTCGCTATTCGCCAAAGTGCTACTGCTAGTTTGTTCGTTCAATATCTTCACCCTCTTCTTCATCGAAGACGCCTGCGCGGAAGACGACGCCTGTCCCGCGTCTTCGTCAAACCTCAAGTTCAGCTTCTTTAACCTCAATTCCGTAATCTTCATCTGCTCTCTCGCCGCGACCATCATCTCTGCCCACGGACTGTTCTCCATCCTGTCCTTCACGTTCGCCAGTACAAACTCCGCGGTCACTCCAGTCGCGCAAATGATGAAAATTCTACCGAATTTTTCCTCGTATTTCACGTTCATCTCCCCCAACTCTTTCAGCGTCCCTTCGGTTGCCGTCGCCATCGCGTTCGATTGTTCACCCATCGCCCAATCTCCGCTGGTGGAGTGAAACTTTTCTCTCAACTTGATGGGATCGTCCCCGATTCTCGGGTGCCCACGAAACGCTTCCTCCCAATCCGTGGCCGGGTTCAAGTCGAACCATATTTCGCGCGCGTGATGGACCAACTCCGGGAACGAGTTACACGTTGCCGAGCGCGATGCGAGTTTGGAAGCGAACGCGGTGGACGAGCAACAGAGCGAGAAGTGGTGAATGATTTCATCGCGCGATAGAGATCGTAGATCGATAGAAACAGGAGGCGACGACATGATGATTATGGCTGACTGACTTACTGTTCTTTTTACAACGTCTGCGCGTGAGTTTTTGCGCGTTAGAGTGAGGGAATTCGTGAGCGAAATCAATTGATGTGTTTTGTGAGTACAATCGATTTTTAACCAACGTCAACTTTCTCTTATTCTTTCCCCATCTGCTTCTTCAACGCTTGCAGCATCTCTTCCACTGTTTCATCTTTTGCTTTCTTATTTGCAGAGTTCGTCGTCGTCGTCGTCGTCGTTTTACTGCTACTGCTACTTCTGCTGCTATAATTACTGCTGCTGCTGCTGCTCGCATTACTTGTCCTAGTGCTACTCGTCTTTTCGTTTGCCTCTTCCTCGTATTTGCGAAAGTCCCTCCTTTCGTTCTCCTCGAGAAACTCCACAAACTCCTCGCCGAGCATCTCCAATTCTTCCCATATGCTCTTCGGTTTGGACGGATCTCTTCCTTTACGTCTCTCGCGCTCTGCGAACTCTTTTTCTACGTCGCGGAAGAAATCTGAAAAGCCGTAAAACGGTTGTTCTTCTGCATTTTGTTGTTGTTGTTGTTTGGGTCTCGCCGCGTAGGAAGAAGAAGAAGCGCCCGCCCAACCGCCGCCGCCCGCACCATTCTTTTTCCAGAAAAGTCGTTTTCTGTCGTACTCTTCCCTCAAACGGTCGTCTGATAACGTGTTGTACGCTTGCTTACATTTGTTAAACTCCTCCGTCGCATTTGGTGCCTTGTTTCTATCCGGATGCGTTTCCAAAGCTCTCTTTCGAAACGCAGATTTGATATCTTTCTTGGTGAGCGATTCATACGGCGGCGAAAGGTTGAGGATCTCGTACAAGTTTTCGTCGCCTCCTCTTTTCCCTCCCGCGGAAGAAGAAGAAGAAGAAGACGCACTCACTGCAAAGTGCCTCCTATTCTTCCCGGTCGTTCTCCCTCCAGTATTAATCATACCGCCGCGTTGTAGTTTTCTTCGTCTTCTCTCTTCACCTACCACCGACGATACCGAACATTCTTCGCGTCTCTGTGCGCGCGACATCATCATCGTCGTCGTCGTCGCCGTCGTCGTCGTCGTCATAATTGTCATCATCGTCATCGCGCCTCTCGATGAAAAGAAACAGGGAGAGGTTGAAGAGAGGTGCGCCAAAGCGTCTCGCTTCCGTAGCGAGACGGAACTCTTTCGATGTAATGTCAAAAAATGACGTTTGTGAAAAGGCAGCCGGAAACTCCATTTCGAAGAGGATTGCGGATAACACTCACTTTTAGAGAGCGAGAGAGAAGGAGAGAGAGAGAGAGAGAGAAAGAGAGAAAGAGAGCAAATTCTCCTCAAGCTTTCCGCATTCTTTTCTCTTCCTTTTTTATTCTCGTCGCGCGCCCCAACCCCGCGCGATGAAACGGTCAAAAGAAGACCACGCGGGCGCGAAAGAAGATGAAGACGAGGAGAGAAAAATACAGTTGCGCAAAACGAAATTCTATGCCGGCGAGAACAAGAACATAGCGTCGGATTCGCATCTCGATCTGGTCGCGCTCGCGAGCAACAGGAGCATAACGCCGGTATTTTTTGATGATCTGCATCAGCGCGAAGGCGGAGGAGCGGCGACGAAAAAGGCGACGACACCTCCAAGTACGGACAATCAGGTACAGATTGTCACTTCGAAGCCCAGAGTGCTGATTCTACACACGGGTGGAACATTAGGTATGAGCAGCGATAGTTTTGAAGAGGAAACAGCAACGGTAGGGGTTATGGAAGGTATCGTAGGTCATGGTCCGTCGCCGAAAGGTGCTGCAAGTAACTCTGTTGGCGTCGATAACACCATGGTGTCGTCGCCGGTGATGACGTCGCAAGGAGGCGCCATATCTGGAGAAGCAGAGCAACACGGCGCATATCAGAGACGAGTGAAAAAAGGAACCGGAGGTCACTACGACACCAAATTGGGGCCTCGGTCGTTATTGACGGACATTCTGAGTGCAGTGCCGGAGTTGTCGGCATTTGCAAAATTACGAGTTCGGGTTCTGTTCAATAAAGACTCGTGCCAGATTGTTCCAAGCGATTGGGTGTTTATAGCAAAGGCATTACACGAAGCTCGAGAAGAATACGACGCTTTCGTTTTAGTTCACGGGACGGATACGCTCGCGTATACCGCTTCAGCTTTGTCATTACTTTTAGCGAACTTTGGGAAACCAATCATCGTGACAGGAAGCCAACTGCCACTCGCCATGCCGCGGTCAGACGCTCGACAAAACCTCATCGACTCTGTCTCGTGCGCAACGGCTGGTTTCGTACCTCCGTTCATATCGGTTAACGAAGTAGCGGTGTGCTTTGGAGGGAAATTAATGAGAGGCAATAGAGTTCGAAAAGTATCTGCGACTATTTATTCCGCGTTCAGTTCCCCAAGTTACCCCGATTTGGCGCATCTAGGGGTAGGGATCGATTTCAATCCGCAGTTGCTGTTGAACGTAAAAGATAAAGAATATAGGCCAAGATTTGAAATAAATCCAAACGTGATTCGAATTAGCATCATTCCTGGATGCGATCCGAATAAAGCGTACGGAGATTTATACGAAAGAGGTGTCCGAGGTATCGTTTTGGAGGCGTTTGGCGTGGGTAACATGCCCAACGACGAATTTTGGATCCCGTGGTTACGAATTCAACGTAAAAAAGGACTCGCTGTGTATCTCTCTTCGCAGTGCGAACGAGGTACGCTTCACCCAGAGTTGTACATGGCGGGTTCGTTTGCTTTAGAAATGGGTGTAAAAGGCGGTCCGATGATGTCGCCGGAATGCGCCGTCGTAAAACTCATGCTGTCGCTGGCAAACGACGACGTTGATTTAACCGTCCCGCTCGCCGGCGAGTTGTAACTAAATTGTGCGTATGCGTGTGTGAAATTATTATAGCGTGCGTATGTTGTTAATGACCATTTTCTATCCTTGTACATGTATACATAACATAACATCGTCATCATCTTTTCTTCATCTTTTCCGAGGCTAGTTCTAGAGCCGCTTTGACCTCCGCTTCCGGAGCAATCGCAAACAAACTCGCTGGATAAACGCTACTCCCCCATTTCGGATGCATCACAATTTTACAACACCCGACGTTCGTGCATTCATAATTCAGTAGCGTGACCAACGCGTCCACTTCTCCGTACACCCTCTGCGAGTCTCGATGTATCATCGATAACCCAGAACACGGGTCGATGTAATCGCACCAAAAATTCTTCTCTCTCAAAGCCCCCGTCGCAATCTCGGCAAACTTCATGAACCGCTCCAAGCACAAATCCTTCTCCTCGTCCACTCTCTCCCCGGTTTTGATGATATCCACCGCGGTCTTCTGGCACGTCGGCACGATGATCAGTTTATCCACCTTTTTCTCCCCCTCGTTTTCGTCGTCGTCGTCGGCGAAATTGAACATCGCTTGCGCCTCCGCTTTGTGCTTCTTCGGACACAAGTGCAAGGAATATTCGAGTTCTGCGTACGTCGCCGAGTCGTCTCCTTCGTCGTCTCCTTCGTTTCTGAGGCCGACGACGACGGTCGTCACGTTTGCTTTTGTTTCCGCTAATGACATGTGTGTATATGTAATGAATGGTTCCTTCCTCGCCTTTTCTGTGTTTGTGTTGTCGTAGAAGTTCGTTACTTTTGATGTTTTTTTTTCGCGCCAAAATTCAAAAAAATCAAAGCAAAAAGTTCCTCAAACGAAGAGAGGCAAAATCTCAAACATCTATGCGCGCGATAGCAGTCGTCGTCGTCGTCGATCATCAACACGAACAAAAAGTACGGATAAAGACGATGCTCGCATCATCAAAAGCAGCGCGGAAAATTGTAGCCCGAGGTGGGTTCCTCCCGGTCTTTTCTCCGAGGAGGGCCCCCGAGACGGAGAGAGGATTGGCGTTTACTTCTTCTTTGTTTTCGTCTTCTTCCGCATCATCATCATCGTCATCAGCGGTAGGAAGAAGAACAACAACAGAAATAACGCGAGATGACTTCGCGCAAAGAAGGGGAAGATGTTTGAGAGATTTGCGATCGTTCGCGGCGCGCGGCGACGGGCGACCTGTTTCGGATTATTCTTCGAGCGCGGCGATTGCGCGAGAAATGGAAGATGAGGAAGACGAGGAAGACGAGGAGGGCGAGGACGATTGCAGCGCAGAAGCGGAAGCGAGGCATTATAAAAACATGCTCAAAGATAGCGCAAACCGCCCCACGGTTAAAAGTATGCTTCGCAGGATAGACGAGACGGACCCGTTAGGCGTCGATATGACGTTGCGAGGATGTTCGAGTCGGCTGTACGATGGCGTTTCGGGAAAGAAGAAAAAGAATACGAAACCGGCAACGCTGACGGTGTACGACTTTGCGAGACTCACGCAGGAGAAATATCCGCAGAAAATTTTACTGATAAGAGTTGGCGATTTTTACGAATGTTTTGGCTGGAACGCCGTTTGTTTAGTCGCGCACGCTGGGTTGAATCCTATGGGGAACACAGGCGTGCCTCGAGCCGGATGCCCAAAGAATAAAATTCAAGAAACTTTAGATCGGTTGACGTCTCACGGGCATTCCGTCGTGGTGTGCGAAGAAGTTCCGCAGATGGTAAAGTATGGCACATTGAAAGCGCCGCCGAAAGACAGATTCGTGAGTGCCATTGTGACACCCGCTTCTCCGATGTACGTTTGCGGTGCAGGAGATCGAGGGGAGGATGTTAATTTCGCGGATGAGCAAGCGTTGCCGCTCTGCGCGGTGGCTTCCTCATCGTTGGGGTACACTCTCGTTCGCGTTCTCGTTGATGAGCGAGTGTGTCGAGTTGATTACGGTCTAACTGCTGAAGGGTGTGCGGCAATCTTACGCGCTTCTGGTTGTGCCGGGAACAAGCTGTATAAACACAGATCGTTCGGCGCAAATCACGCCAGCAAGAGTAACTCGAAAGGCAATTCGGGTCAATCGCGACGTTTACGGTGGGAAGTTGGCGCCATAGAATCCGCGGTTGCGGAAGACCAGTATGATGTTACTGAGCTGGCTGATGAAAATGACTTTTACAACGACGAAAAGAAGACGATGAATATTGAAAGTGGTCTGCGCCGGCGCCGGCGCGGCCAACGCCTGAGATACGACGGAGATGTCGTTCAAGGATTTTTGGATTTAACGCGGCGCGAGCACGGATTGAAACCGAACGAAGACTTCCGAGTCGTCAACATCTCAAACGACCCAAATTTGGCAGAAGCCGAGAGAGGTTCCATGCGTCCTTTGTCTCTGAACACGGCGCAACAACTCGGTGTGCTTCCAAGTCGAGGCGTTCCTCCTTTATTAGCCGCAATCGTGAACGACAAAGATGTCCCGGCGAGTTGTCGCTCATATTTACAAGAGCTGTTGTTATCGCCTCCGCCACAGGAGGTTGCCAAGTCAATTCAGTTGGCATGCGAAAAATTCAAAAATACAAATGCATCCATGCCGAACTTGGAAACGTTGCCGGTAACAAAAATTGCAACGCTGCTGAATTCACAAGAAGCCAGCCATGTTTTCTTCGCAGACCTTTTCGCCATGGCAGATGCATGCGAGCGATTTCTCGAACACGATGATGCGGATTTACGGATCGCGGCTCGGAGTTTATTAGAAAAAGCAACAAGCCGCAAACTTGGAACGCGAGCGTACGAAGATGAGAAAAAATTAACAGAAACGTGCAGAAATGTAAAGCAAGTCATTGAAAGCATCATCTCTTCGGACGTATTTGATGAATATCACTCAGGATATAGACCGAGAAGCGCGGCAGCAAGTAGTGCTATGGCACGTCGCGATGGTGATGATGGTGAGAGTGATGCAACAGATGATGCAGAAGAAGACGATTACACTTTGATAGGCGATGATGAAGATGAAGCAGACGACGGCATTGTTCGTTGTGACCCTCTTTCTTCGTCATATTTACGTTATTTCCCGCGACGATTTGCTTTCGAGAATGAGCGCTGGAGAGGTAGAGTCAGACGAGATACAGTTGCCGAGGCTATCGATAATGTGGATGTGGCGGCGAATGCCTTACACGATGCGATTGTGGATGATTTACTCCCCGTCCTCGAAAAGTCCGACGAAACTCGCAAAGCGCGCGCAAAGCGTTGTGAAATTGAGCATTGCCAGCGTAATAATTCATTGTGGTTGCGCGGTGTTTCTAAAGCTGCCGTTTCACAGTTTGAATCCTCGTCATCTCCTTCCGCTACATCGCTGATTCACCCTCGAGACCGCTTTGGGCGCGAGTTAGCAGATCGATGGACGACTCAAAACGTAGAAGATAAGCTAGAGATATACCGACACAGCTGTCGGGAGGCGCGAGCGGCTGTTGCTGAACAACTTCGAATGCTGTCTAGTTCGCTACAACCATTCGTGGGTGCATTGATTGCATGTTCCACTTTGTCAACTATTTCTCTTGCAATAAACGCACACGTTTCCAAGGCCCAATCTAAAGGGTGGACGATACCACATCTTCTCGATCCAGAAGATTGCAAAACTCCGTTTCGTGTGGAAGATTTAGAGCCATTCTGGATGGACGGTACCGCCGATCTAAACGTGATCTCAAACACGGTGGATGTAGATGGAATGATAATATTAACGGGTCCAAATATGGCGGGAAAAAGTACGATTCTTCGTAGCTTGACTTCCGTTGCATTACTATCACAATGCGGATTAATGGTTCCGGCACGGGGAGAGTGCATCGTGCCAAGATTCGATTCAATCACTTTGAGAATGGCATCGTCGGACTCACCGAGCGAAGGTCTAAGCGGATTTGCCGTTGAGATGATGGAGATTAAGTGCGTCATGGAAGAATCTTCGTCTTCCTCTTTTGTTTGCGTGGATGAACTTGGAAGGGGAACGGAAGCCACTCACGGCACCGCTATCGCAGCGGCGGTGATTGAAAAGCTAGATCATTTGGGGTGTCGAGGCGTATTTGCGACGCACCTTCACGGCGTGTTGGATTGCGATACGCACCTCTCGCCATTCGCAAAGAATATGCGCATGGGAACAACAATGACATCGGAAGGTAAGATGCGTCCAACCTGGAAAATAGAAGATGGGGAATGCAGAGAGTCACTGGCGATACAAACCGCCGCGGATTGTGGGCTCGAGGATGACGTTTTGAGACGCGCTCAATCTTTTTTGCAGCAGAGCATTACTACTGCCCGACCATCTTCCGCCACCGTTTTATCCTCCTCAACAGTCGAGAAGAGGAGAAGCAGCGGCATTTCAGACTTAGCCGCGGGACTTTTAAATGCTCGGAGTTTCATTCTCGCCGAAGAAGGTGAAAAAGACGCGGAAGACGCTGCCGGTGTGTTCGTAGTGTTACGAAATGAAAACCCTCCCGCGAAGGTGGCGCACGGTTGTTCCGTCGTCTACGTCATCCGAGACGCCGACGGATGGACGTACGTCGGGGAAACCGAAAGTATCGCCAACCGATTGAAATCCCATCGTCAGAAATACGGCTCTGACATCGACTGCGCTTTCGTAACCGTCGCGGAAGGTAAATCAACAGCCAGAGCAATTGAAACGGCCACCATTCGTGAATTTAGGAGACAGGGCGTGCCCATGAAGAGCGATTTCGATGGATCGCACGAAAATTTCGGCGGCATTAGCAGTCGAAACAAAAATAGCAGTAGAAACTAGAAAAGCTTGAAAGAAAAATAGTAAATATGTAAGTTACTCCTCTGGTTCAGTGTAAAATTTCAAATACGCGAGTGACTTCCGTCAAACAAAACACACTCTCCGCTTTCAAAAAAAAAAGATGCAAGTCGAAGACGCGCACCCGATCGCGAACGATGGCTTTCAAATTGAATTTCTGCAATGGGGCGGTAGCCGTAATTATGCAAACAACATGTCGTCCTCGCCTTCGTCCTCATCGTCCTCGCACGTTCCAGAGAACGTCGTGATACTGTTACACGGTTGGAGTGGAGGTCCAGAGTATTTCAATTTCAGCATGCAAACGCTGAAACACAACGAGAACGCGTGCTATTTTGCGCCGAGATTCAGAGGCCACGGGTGCAAAGACGACGCGAAAGGCAAATTTCACATCGCGCGTTTGGCGAAAGACGTGCACGATTTTATCCGATGGTTGAAGAAGAAGGGAATTTGCCCGGAAAATCAACAGTTTTCGTTCGTTGGCACGTCTATGGGCTGTGCGGTTATTTGGAGTTTTGTGGAACTGTTCGGCGAGAGCGAGGTGAAAAATTACACGTTCGTCGATCAAGCGCCCTTGCAAAATGTTCGGAGCGATTGGTGCCTAGGTTCCACGGGGTGTTTCGACGAAGCGTCGTTGAAGAATTTGCAAAGCGCAGTTCTCAAAGGTCCAGACTTGTCTGAATTCGCTGACGGGAACGAGCGTGCTTGCGTAGCCCAAGGATCTGATTTTAAATGCGAGAAAGAAGTAAAAAACTGTACGATGGGATGTAAACCAGAAGCTTTGGCGGAGTTGATGGCGGACCATACAAATCTGGATTGGAGACCCTTGGTCGCAAGCTTAGAAAAGCCAGCGCTCGTGGCTGTAGGAGAAAAGACGCAAATTTTTCCGTGGAAAGGTGTGGCGTACGTAGGATCTTTGATGAAGAACGCGCAAACGATGGTGTGTAAAGACTGCGGACATTGGCTGTATTTAGAACAACCTGGTTTGTTTGGATTTGCGCTTTCTAACTTTATTTCCACGACCGAGTCTGGCGAGAGTCAAGGTCCCTCCAACGAAAGCATAGAGGCGGATTTGCGAGGTGGCTACGAGTTTTACAAGGACAAATTTTACTTTATAGACGCAAAATTGGTCGACTATCGGTTCGCCGGTGGCTCGCCAGAACACTATAAACTATTGTAACTACTAACTACTACTGGTATCACTATCGGTACTATTACTGCATCTCCTTCTATTCAAGGCGTCGCCATCAAAATAACTTCAATCAGTTTCTTCTTCTCTGTCATCGCCGAGGCGTTCAACGATTTGCCCAATCTCCAATAATTCAAAATATACACGAGTTGATCGCAGTCCAGCTCGTTGAGTTGCCCCGTGAATTCTTTCTTCTTCATCAAGTACATTTTCTCGCCCCGCTTCAATTTTCCTGCTCCGCCAGGACCAGCCAGACTAATGACTTTCGCCAGAACGTTCTTAATTCCTTCATGTCCCCTCGCCCTCTGTGCGAGATGCCCCGCAATGGTTGCAAAACCTTTATCTCGCTCGTATATCGCTTCTATTTGACCATTTTCGCACGTGAGTTCGAGCGTTTTTTCGATGACAAATGTATCATTTGTAAATGCGCTCAAAATCAACGGCGTAGACTCGTCGCAGAAATCTTTCGCCGTCATATCCAGACGCTCCCCAGCTCGCTTGCACTCCTGAAGCGCCAACTCCAGACACTCCATGCTCCCAACAGATGCTCCGTACACCGCATAATGCAAAAAACAACTCCCGTTCTCATCTCGGGCTTGCAACAACTCTTTTCTTGTCCTTTCGTCCAAAGTGCCTTCTCTCAAGAGCTCGGCAACGGTTTCGACGTTCCCTTTCTGCATCTGCTCCATTAAATACGTGCGTTTCCCGCACCCGCTACTTATTTCGTGCCTCTCTCGTCTCGACAAAGCATCAGCGCCTGGCATTTTTAGAAGCACGCGCAGCGCCGCCGCGTTGTTGCACTCGAAGTAATCTCTTTTCCACGAAGAAGAAGAAGAAGAAGAAGAAGAAGAAGAAGAAGAAGAAGAAGAAGAAGAAGAAGAAGAACGAACAGAGAAACGTTTCCGTCGACGACAACGACAACGGGGACGCTGAAACGATGAATTCGGAAAAAACAGCCCCTTCGTTGACGTCGTCGTCGTCGTCGTCGTCATTTTTATCGTCGTCTTCGATGTCTGCGCGTCGTCATCTTGCTCCGGGTTTCTGAAACAAAAGTAGGGGAAAATGGAGAGAGAGAGAAAGCAATCGAATCTATTTAGGGTTCTGTCAGAGAGAGAGAAGAAAACCACATCCGTTGCTTCTCTCCAAGTCCACAACACACGAGCGCACTTCTTTCTTTCTCTCTCTGTCTTTTGATCATAAAAATGACCGCGACGACGAACGAGTGCAAAACAATCCCGCAGCGCTTCTCCTTCTCCGGCCCGGCGTGCGCGTGCTGCGCCCCGACCGCGTGGTGGGAACTCGAAGACAACAATACCGTCGACAAAAAAGAATCATCGTCAACGTCAAGCCGCCAACCGCCCTCGATTCTCAACACGTTCACGAAGACCAAAACACCGTTCCAGCCGCTCTCGGCAAACCGCATAGGATGGTACATATGCGGTCCAACCGTGTACGATTCCGCGCACATGGGACACGCGAGAAATTACGTAAACTTTGACGTTTTGAGACGAGTGATGCAGGATTATTTTGGATATAACGTGCGATTCGTGATGAACGTGACCGATATCGACGATAAGATTATTCTGAGAGCGCAAAAACGGAGAGCTGAGTTTGTGATGAGTCGAGCGAGGAAGATGCTCTCTATAAACGAGGATAACGTAGCGTTGAAGAATCTCGCTTCAGAGGTGGAGAAGGCGGTGGAGTCGAACGCACCGTTGAAGGAGTTGTGTGAGAAGGTGGAGGCATTGAGAGCAAAGGCGTTGGACGCGGACGACACAATTTTGGACGTCGGAGATAGTTCTCCGAAGGACGAGGATGAGGAGGATAATCCGTCATTTACTGCATCGGTAGATGGTGGGAAAGACTGGTCAATCCAGACTGGATATTTGAAGCTCGCGCAGTTTTACGAGAATGAGTTTATGGAGGACATGCGTTTGTTAGGAGTAAAAAATCCTGATTGTTTGACGAGAGTGAGCGAATACACGGAGCAAATTGTGGAGTACATTGAAGGTATCATAAAGAACGGCTTCGCGTATGAGAGCAATGGGAGCGTATATTTTGACGTCACTGCGTTTGAAAATAGCGAGAATCATAAGTATGCGAAACTGAAGAAGTCGGCTTTGGACGACGTCGAAGCTGCGATGGACGGTGAAGGTGCGTTATTGAAAGCAGAATCAGAAAAGAGGAACGATTTTGATTTCGTGCTTTGGAAAACATCGAAAGTAGGTGAACCCTCTTGGCCGAGTCCGTGGGGAGAAGGTAGACCGGGATGGCACATTGAGTGTTCCGCGATGTGCTCGGACGTGTTGGGTAAGTACGTGGACGTCAATGGAGGAGGAATTGACTTGAGTTTCCCGCACCATGAAAATCAGTTGGCGCAAAGCGAGGCGCATTATGACATCAAGCAGTGGGTGAACTTTTTCGCTCATAGTGGACATTTGCACATCGATGGTTTGAAAATGTCCAAGAGCTTGAAGAATTTCATCACTATCCGTCAGGCATTGAAGACGTATTCGGCGAGACAATTGCGGTTTTTGTTTCTATTGCATAATTGGTCAGATCCGATGGAGCTCACGCCAATTGTGTCTAAAGATGAAGGCAAAGGGGCAACGTTTAAACAAATGGATGCCGCTGTTGGGGTAGAAAAGACGTTTGCAGAGTTTTTTCACTCCGTTAAAGGTGCGTTGAGACGAACTAAGTACTCGTGTGATAAAGATCAAATTTGGCTCCCGTTGGAAAAGAAGCTCTCTGATGCTTTTGATGAATGCCAAAAAGAAGTCCACGAGTGCTTCTTAGATAACATCAACACGTCAAGCGCTGTTTCGTCTCTGTTGGCGTTGGTAAAAGAATTCAACACTTACATGGCATCGGTCGAAAAAGACACCAAGCATATTTTGCGACCGTTTCTAGTCGAGAGCGTGGCGAAATATGTGACGTACATTTTAAATTGCATGGGAATTTCTGGTGAAGCAAACGCGCCGTTAGGATTTACTGATATTGATACGGGTAGCGAAGGAGACAGAGGCAATGGGGCGGCGAGTACGAGTGCTGCAACGAACAAGGATACAAAAGAGGAAATTTTAGCGCCAACTTTGGATGCACTCACATCCTTCCGTGACGAAATTCGAAGGCTTGCCAAAGGAGAAGAGCTCTCTCCAGGCGCAATCTTGGGTCTCTGCGATCAACTTCGCGACGTCGTACTTCCAACGATTGGCGTTAAACTTGACGATAAACCTGACGGTAATGCTTTATGGAAACTGTACGCTCCTGGAGAGCTTGAAAAAGAACGTCAACGCGAGGAGGAAGAGAAAGAACGCAAATTATTAGCAAAGCAGAAGCTAGCGGAAGAAAAGAAGCGAAAGGAGGAAGAGAAGGAACAAAAAGCGAAAGTTGCGCCTCAAGAGATGTTTAAAATAGGCGAAAACGAAAACGTGTACGGATCCTTCGATCCCGAAACTGGAATGCCTTTAACCATGAAGGACGGGTCGGAAGTGACGAAAAGTCAAACGAAAAAGTTGCAAAAACTTTATCAGGCCCAGGTGAAATTGCACGAATCGTATTTAAAATCAGTTCAAGAGAAGATGGGAAACGTGCAGATTTAATCAGTAATAAACGCTGAACTAATCATCATCATTATCATTATCATCATCGTCGTCGTTGTCGTCGTCGTCATCATCATCATCGTCTTCACACTGCTCATATTTCTTTTTCATAATTATAGATCAAACCTTTTGAAGTCCACAAATGTTTCATCATCCGGTGGATAATGCGCGAGACCATCTTCAATCGTAAATGTATTGACACTGTTCGAAATTCTCCACAGTGTAAAATCTCCTTTTTCTACAAATACGTACTCAGGGAACGCAGAGCTTCCTCGACTCGTGATTTTGAATGGTTTCGCTAAATCTTGGCGAATGCATACAACACTTTTTCTCTTACTCGGAGCTCTTTTACCTCTCACAGAGTATACTCCTAGAGCTACGTAACCTTCCGGTGGTACCGGCCAGAAGAAGCGTACATTCGATCCTTTCATTTTACCTGCGAGTTCAAATTTCAAGGGATATGCAAAAATTGAATTTTCCCCCGTCATTGTTGCCTTGTCGATCACTGGCACAGGAATTGATGATGACGGGGGCGCATTGGTTCCTATTTGGAGTATTGATCCAAAAGTAATTCTCTTTCCTCCTTTCCCATGCGATGTTGGATTGAATATCCCGAAAACTTTCGGTGCGTTTTCTTCTTCTGACACTTTGGCGCTGAAGCCTGCTGATCTTCTCTTTGAAGAGGAGGAGTAAACGCACTTGTAACCGTCGCTAAATTTGAACGCTTTACCGAGCTTTCGATTATCAGTGGTATTATTTCTATTATCGAACGAATTATCGAACGATGTCGAGAGATTTAAGTGTTCAGAGTAGTCGCTCAACCCTGATGAAGACGAGGTCGATGAAAACGACTGGTCATCGTCTTCTTCTTCGCCAGCAAAATTGCTGCGCTTTTTTTTGAGACGCTCCCTGACCGACAATTTTGCTGACCGTCTGGGTTCAGAAGAACTTGCTTCGTTCTTCCTCGAGAACAACCTCGACGACAAGAGAATCTTATCGCTCAGCGTGTCTTGTAAAGTGGCGGGAACGCTGATTCGCTGGCATTGATCCGGGTGGCTACTGTTGGAATATATTAAGTCAACGTAGTCTCCATCCCTACTCCTTTCCACGCATTTTACATACTTCCAAAACAAATCCCACTCAATGCTTAAAGCTCTTTTGCTTCGGTGTTTTTTGACTGCAATCTTGAATAGACGCCTATTAGTCCCGATGATGATGTTATCATGATCAATATTTATGACCCACACGAAATCTTCATCATCAGAAATATGTCGAACGAAACGTCTTTGCTTTATCTTTTTCCACAAGATTGAAGCCGTAACATCCCGCTCGTCATATGCTCTCAAAACACCATCCATGGATGGGAGACGAGCGGGACGAATTCTCTTCACATGCTTCTTCTTTGTCTTTACTCCAAGAGCAGCGAGCGCGTTTGTGACAGATCCTTCTACTCCTAATGTGATATGTCCAAGAAACCCAACGGCGCCTGCAATTGGCCTGGAAACCGTTCCTAACGCAGCCTTTTTCACACCCTTGACGAAACCTGAAGTGCCATCGCGATAGCCATAGAGAACAGGCTTGTAAAGAATTCCAGTAGCTCCTTTTACAACATTCAACGTGAAATAAGTGAGACCATCAATCGCACCTGTCGTGAAAGTTATGTGGTCAACCTCGGGTCTATCGTCTTGCATGTATATTTTCGAATGACTCGCTTTGGAGATTGATTTCCGCAGATTCATCCCGGCGCCAATTGCTTTATGTCCACCTAAGATGTTGGATGCTTTACCCAAACCAAGTCCTACGGATGCTAACCCGCTAAAACCTGATAAAACTCTGAATATTTGTCCCAAGAGTTGCTTCCCGTACGCTTTGCCCACGTCTGCTTTAAATGTCGAGAGCTTCGTAAGTTGATGATGCAACTCGAAACCTTTTAATTTTACCTTAGACTCGGAAAGGTTAATAAAGCCAACTATGCCAGGGATGAGCTCCTGTGCGCGTCTCGGGCGAATTCTATCAAGACCAGCCGCGCGAAACGAAAAAGCAACTGTTATAGGGTCGATTGAGAAATGCTGCACGTATATCGTTCGATCGATACTTCCAACGACGACTGAAACATCGTCAATACCAGCACCTTCACCGCTTTTGCTCTTAGCAGATTCTGTCCCTGATGAATTCTGTGGGACAAAATAGTCACAAAATAGTAAAACTGACCAAAGCGACGGTTCGTTGATATTCACGTGGATTGGCGCGCGCGTGAATTTCAACTCTACCCGGTCATAGTGTATTATTTTTTCGCGTGCATCTTCCCGAACTCGAACGCGTGCTGAAAACAAATTATCCTGCGCAGCATCATTGTCAATGCGACGCAGAAGAACCGGGTATATTGTTTTTTGCGTCATATCATCAATTTGTAAACTCTTTAATCCTACAGAAGTGGTTTTAATCACCGCTCCTGTAGAAGTTTCTTTCTGATCGTGCGATACGCTAACTCCATCGACGTGAGCTACCAGGATCTCGTTGATGCGTTTATCGAGTAAACTCAAAGTTATGTTTTTCAGAGAAAATGAATATCGAGAGCGTTTTGCAGTGATCAGGCAAAACATTTTTTCAGTTTCATGCTGTAAAGCTTCCTCCCGTATTTGAGCAAAATTCTGGAGATCATCTTTAGATAGCGCTGAACCAAACCTAAGCTTCGATGCTTTTCTGTTCACATCATCTGCATGTATGAAAGATACGGTAGCGAAAGTGAGCAAAGTGTTTTGAAAGTCATCTTGATTTGTGTTAGAGAGTCCATCTTTCAGTGCTTCAGAAGCCCAGTAACCTTCGCCTCCAGAATCAAATATGGGCACCGCGAGACCGGGAAGCTCGGTCAAGCCTCTGTTATCAAATGCCCTATATATGCGCGATGGTAATTTTTCAAAAAGCTTTTCTCTCTGTGCAGATGACTGAAGATTTCTAGAACGAACGAACTTTGCTTCTATAGCTCGATCCGGCTTCGAATCATTCAACCACGCAAAAGCTACAGAAGCGTTTGGTTCGATCTCAGTCCAGTTACCACCTTCACCAAGATTTTCATTAAACGAAGCTCTATTGAAATCAGTATCGTTTTTTATTTGTGCTAATCCGTCAGATAGTATTTCGCGGAAAGCCAAAACGTACTCGTTATTTGCATTTTCAATAATGATTGGATTTCTCCTGACGGTGAAATTGATAGTAGAAGTGCACGTGAGAAGAGAATCGCGCTCAATATCAATATTCAAGGATTTCACTCGCATGTTCCGTCCCTCTTCTGAGTTAGTTGTATCGAGCAAGCGCACACTTAATGTACTTCTGTCATCCCCATCAATATTGAATTTTGAACTCCATGCCCCATTCTTTCGATGTAATTTTGCGAACAAGTTTTGCTCTTTGTTTTCAATATCTTCCTTCCCGCGCGAAATTACTTCATATCTGCTTCTATCCTTTTTTTGGGGGTCAGATAGACGCCAAGACCAAGGCACTCCCCACTTCGAGTGATCCGCAGGAATAGATTTCCACGCTGAAGCTGAAGCATTAAGAGAATCCGTGACATCCAAAATCTCCCCAGTTCTGTTCATCAAAGTAATAGCAGGTTCCACAATGACTGTCACACCTTGACCAAAAATTTCTGTGTCAGAGAATCCCTCTTCTTTCGATACTTTACTGAACAGACTTTGTCGTTCAAATCGAACAGTTACTGGTAAGCAGACTGACGTCACATTTTGACCTGATATTTCCAATCCATTCGCTTCGATTATAACTGGCCTGCTCAAATCGAACTCAGAAACAAGGACAGGCGGACTCATTTCAAGATTTTTTGTGAAAACATTCGCGTCGTCGCTGTTTGATATCCCAAATTCAAGCATCAAAGTGCTGTCTTCAACTATCTCTGTCGGTGATACGTAAGAAACTCGCATCTCTGAGGTTGTATAATCGCGATCACCTGGGGTCCAATGTATATGTTCGAGCGAGGTGACCGGCGTTGTCTTGAGCGAATGCATGGTAGCAACTGATACACGTCGCATAGAAGCAACATTGCCATCCAGAGAAGATCTTTCATCGATACTTTTCTTACTAGAGTCGAAGCTCTTCTTTCTTCTCGTATTGGTGCTGCTTGCGGGATCGCTCAGCCTTGAATTAGAATCGGCATCGAACCTGTCTCCACCTTTTTGAGTAGACGTTCCCAAACTGTCACGGTCTTTGTATGTTGCACGATATGCTAACAGAGTCCCCGTTCTATTAACGATCATAACGGATGCGCATATTGTGACTAAACGATCTGCACTTGAATCTTTCTCACTAGAATCTCCAATATAACGCCCAACTATAGTAGATACTGCATTTATGTAAGACTTTGAACCGTCTCTTCTTTCGAGTTGAAATGTTTCATTGACAGAATTCACGCCTCCATTTATTGCTACTTTAGACGCGAATGCTGAAGGTGAAACAGGTGCAAATCGATCATTGTCAGAAATCGTCCAGCCGCCACGTAGTGAATGAATCGCGACTACGGTGTGGTATCCAGGATGAATATTATAGATGGAGATGCTTTCATTTGATCCCAACGCTTTTAGAAATATGGCTTTATCCATTTTCATATTTGGCAGATCAAATTCAGAGGAATATAAGGATATTTTGCAGCTACCTGCTAAAGTGTTCCGAATTTTCAAAGGAGCTTTAATGATTAGTGTCCAATCGAAAGACGATCTATCTTCAGAATAATCTCCTTGTACACTAAGTCCTATTGTTTCAACACAAAGAAACCACGAAGTCTGGCCAGACCCATTACATTGAAGTATTTCGTGTCCTTCCATTCCTGAACTCAAAGCTCTGCATCCAAAACTTTCCTCGTGTGAGAGATTTTTGGGGACAAATTTGCTTGTATCTTTAATCAAACTACCCCAGGAGGAAGGGGACGAGAGGCTGTGCACCCTCATATGGATGCTTGAACGGGCATCGGGTCCAATGGTGGAATACGGTAATGGTAGAAGCTCTCCTGGTTTGATAAGCCTCTTCATTATGAATTGTTCAGGAATGGGCTGATTATCGAACGTCAGGGTATGCTCCAATGCGTCATGGGGATCCATCTCTTTTGGAGCTATGAGAACTTCAATTGGCAACTCTGTCGTGTTACGAACCTGAACTCTCGGACTGAGAGAATACGTGAGCAAACCTGAAATATCAGCGGAAGTCGACATTGTTAAACTCCTGTTCTCAAAAACCAGAACTTCCACGCTGCTAGAATCAGTTCGCACACTATCACTTTTCATCAGTACATCTTTTCTAGGTCGCAACTTATGCCACGGTCCAGAGTCAAACATTGAAATAGACGGCATACTTTGTTTGCCTTTACGACCGAGGGAGGATTTTGTCGTCTTGCGAAGGTTCCTTACTTGCCCTTCTACCTTTGCAAAAACAAGTCGAGCCGAGCATTTTACAATGCAAGGTTCTAAACCCTCACAAAATAATGTAAACAAGTCGCCAGAGCTTGAAGAGTTGAGTAATGCTGCGGTTGATATGATAGACTGAGCAAGCGTCAAACCTGCGCCGCCTGAGCCACGTAAATCAATGATGGTCACTGCGAGCAGGCAACTAGCAGGGTCTGTATCAAGTGGAACACTCAAGGAAAAGCATTCGTCCCACTTGTACCATCTTTCTGTTTTCCCACTATCTTTTGAAATTGAAATTGTCGATGCTATTGGCCTGGTTCGGCATCTACTTGATTGCAACAATGATCTATTCTGATCCACTTCATTGTTTTCAGAGTATATTCGAACAGAGCACTGCAACTCGAGGATTGAGGAGGACAACTCAACAACCTCTGAAGCAAATTTACAAGACTCGAGATGTAGTATTAATCGACACTTGCCCCGTTCTGGATAGTGTCTCCATGTGCGTTCGTTATTGTTTTCTATGCCCTTGTTAGGTGGATTGGGATATTCAAGTTCCTCGGAAGCGTCAAGTTCCTCGGAAGCGTCAGCAATCTTGAACGACTCACCTGGATCAACCTTGTGAACCAAACGACTGGGGTATTCGGTTCTAACAAAGACTGGAAAGACCAAATTATTCGATATCAGAGAATTGGCGTCTCTATTAAAGTATTTGGAAGATAACGAAGGATCCACCATATTGACGTCATACTGCAGGAAAGATGATAAATTTTGACCAAAAGAGCTATGCACGTCACAGCAAATCGGCAACGGAATTGAGAGGCTGTACTCTTCAATCATCTTTCTCCTATTGTTCGAATATTCACCTTCAATTTTAAATCTTTGCAAAATAGGTTCCCATGAAGAAACGATCGGATTATAGAAATATACCGAGAGGTTTGATGAGAGTGCCCCACGTAACGAATTTTCCTCCCTATGCTCCGATGCTTCTTCGCCATCTCCGTCACCTGTTACACCTAGTCTTATTGAATCGATGGCAACTGATGCAAACGGCCGTTTAGCTTCCCTAACGAATAATCCGAGGTGCAAGTTCGGAATCAAGAGAGATATTGATGTACTCGTATCTTCATTCATCACAGTGCCGTCGTCACTGCCGTCATAAATATTTCCATACACAGATTGAGGTGAATTTAACAAGAGCGAATCGTCGTTCTCATGTGGTCTACCAGCTCTTATTGGGCTGATTTCCAAACTGGTCTGCTGCGATTCCTGTTGCTGTTTATCAATTAGCGATGTCTCTACGTGAATGGGTAGCAGGGGCTCGCGCAGTGCCGCAGGTCTCAAACTCTTACCTGTGTTCCCAACATTTTGCCATTGTCCTGCAAAGAATGTTTGAGACGAATTGTCTACGGTCCAGAGCTGCTCCGCATTTGTGCCACCACTGTATACACAATCTCTGAAAGTACTTTCTGTCAGAATCTCTTGTCGCACGCATCGATAGTTTTCGATATTGGGCATTTTATCTTTGGATGCTGTCACTACACATCCCATTGCGATGAATCCTTCCTTGGGGATGGGCCACCATGCAACGCAATCATTCGATTTTGACTCCCAAACTTTTATGAATCCAGTTGGTGCGGTGCATACGTTACTAGCAGCATTTATCGCAATTACGGATGTTGATGGAGAATGTTGATGCGCAAATACCAAAACGTCACCCAGACTCGCAAAACCACGTGGAGGGATAACGCGGAAAAATTTTAAGCCAGCTGCTCTGGATGCACAAATATATTCAAAGGCTTCGCAAGGAGCAACTGATGCTCCAAATGAAGCCGAGACGGCTTGGATGGAATTTGATATTTTTGTTGCGTTTTCTAGAACATTCTGAAGGGTAATCGTGTTCAGGTGAATGTCTATTTCTGAAACATTTCCAGCGAGCTGAATCCTTCCATTCGAGGCCTCTTTGTATGTCAAATCTATGTTAGTCTTATGCAGTAGTCTATCGAAACACGCGCGATTATTCGCATCGCAGAAAAATGCTTCAAGATTCGTGATATGTAAAGCAGCCTCTGTGCGCCCCTTTTGGTCTAAAACGTTGAGCGAAGGGAAGCTGGCGTATGAAAGATCTATACCCGTCTTCAAAGAAATATACTCAGATGCACGAATCCTTTCAGCTGCAGCGTGCTGTCCAACATCGAACATCAATAGTTCAAGTGAGCTAATCCGTACAAGTGCGCGGAGAGTTGATTGGTCAGTAGCGATTGCATCGTTGGTTGTCCGTATCGAGGTGCCTTGAACAAGGTTCTTCATATTTGTCTTCACGATCCGAGCCGATTTATCCATAACGATTTTCGAATTGGACCCGAACGAAACATAATCTCCAATGTTTACTTGCTCTAATTGGTCATTCGCTGTCATATCTGGTAGCGGTATCTCAATCGTGCAATTCTTGAACGTGAGAATTTTGTTCCTTCCAAGAATAATTAACGGAATTTGATCACCGCGAGTCCTTTGGTGTCCAGAAATTGGAAGTCTTATTGTATATCCATCTCCATCCAAGATGCACTGGTTTGAGAAACACAGGGGGCCATCCGCTAAGATTCTTCTCCCATTATTCAAATTCAAATCCTCTCTCAACTTAATAAGCCCGTTATCGCTATGGTTTATATCAAATTGCATGTCGGCATTGAGACGCTTTTCTAAGGGAGACATTCGAATTATTTCTTTCGTCACCTCGTCAACAATTTCACACTCTGAGAAAGAAAAGAACAGGGCAAGTTCGCTAAAAAATAATGGATCGACTTTTACACAGCAACGTGAGTGCAAGTTCATTTCAACATTTGTTTCATTCTGAACGCTTTCAACATCGAGATGCAAAAAAGTCAGGTCTTCATCCTGGTTTACATTGGATTCATCAAGATTGAGACCTTTTTGTATCATCTCCAAGTGACCTTTCCCGGTTCCAATGCGCTTATCTCGTACCTTTAAATCGCATAAAGTTATATTCAAGCCATAATCAACATAATTTCTGTGTGAATAATAGTTTACATAAAGATTTCCCATGTGTATTTCTGAGAGTGGTTTCGAGCGATTGGAGCGTGGGGCATTCCACAGTCTCAGAACCGCATATGGTAACGTAACTATAATCCTTTGCCCTAATGACTTCGTCAAAGGAGAAGTTTTTGGATTTTTCCATTCCAAATCTTCGCGATAGCTAAACAAAGTTTGGATTTCCCAGCTTTCCTCTCCAAAGTTCGTTCCAATTACGTTACACAAGACACCGAGTTCATAGTCGTCAAGCTCTAAAGCAAATACCCCTTCGGTCGAGATCTCGATTTCGCTGCCACATTTACTATCGTGAGGATCCCACGTCGGACCATTGATTGTAATTGTGAGAGTTTCCATCGGTCGAATATGACGAAGAAACGACTGGTTACTTAGCACTATGCTTTCACCAAACACAAGAGACTCCGTGTTGTGTACATCGGACATTCCCATGGAAAAGTCATGAATGTCAATTGTCATCTTATCCATCAATACTGCCTCCGCATCTAAATGTGATGTTCCATGTTCCCATTTGAATTGATTATAAACATGTACTCGTTTGGAGTCTACTAAAATACATTCGGACGTTGCCGATGTGCTCCGGGGTAAAATTGTAGAAGAATTAGTTAGGGAAACATCGTATGCAAAAGTGCCGACCCTCAACCACTGATCACGTTCAACTCTCGCAGCTTCTCGCAAAGCTGTTGGCAAACTTTCAATGGGGATATAATCTGGTAAGAAGCCAGAGAAGAATCCTAGAACGTGATAATAAAAGAATCGCATCAAAAATGTTACCTCGGCATTATCAACATCGAGTATGAGTATTTGATCGTAACCTGGATAGACGCTTTCCTGCCGATAGTCAAAATTCTTGTACGCAAGTCGCGCGAATGAAGCACCATCTCGCTTTACAGAGTTCACGAAGTGTCGATATCTGTGGCTCGGATCAATAGTTAAATCTTCCATCATCAAATCTGGTAATGCGCACTCAACGTTCAAACCGGTATTAAGATTCATAATTTGAATTTGCGTTCCAACTCCTGAACTTATATTGAATGCTTCCTTCTTTCCGTCACTCTTGCACCAATCCTCCTCTTCAAGTACGGCATTTATTTCAAGACTGTTCGTACATATAGTCAACTTAAAATTTGTCACGGAGGAGTTGACGTCGTACGATTGCCAATTATCCAATCGACCAATAGCTTCGTCAGCCTGTATGTTACGGTCAAGTACGACATATATTTCGTCTAGTGCGCGCCAAAAAGAGCCCAAAGTTGGACGTGACAAATTTAGTATTACTGAAGGGCCGCTCAGTATCATTTCCGTATAAATATTGCTCCAATATGGCGAACGTGGTGATCGAGTGTACAACGAAATCGCAATTTCTGAAATTCTCGACTTCGCCACCGTGTCTTCCTCTTCGTCCTCCTCTTCCGTTAGATTTTTATTTTCGAACGATAGGAAACTACCACCTCGGAGCAAATCCTTAATTTCTAAGAACCGTACGCATCTGATCTCTGTACCTGAGTCTACATTCGAGTTGGTTTGATGTATCTGCCCCCCGTCAATTACTATCTCTAAAATCTCTACTTCACTATGTATAGCAGCAGATGTTGTAAGCCGATCTACGCCTCCTCTCTCTATTCCGTCAATGCCATCACCTTCTCTTTCTTTTTTATGCTTTGCCAATCCCATTGGCTGTCCTAGTAATTTCATGCCAAGGGATTTTTGAATATGAACATAATATTCTGATACAACTACTCGCGTATCGGAATCGTGTTCATATTCGACATTTTTCGATTCTTCTATTCTCACAGCCTCTTCACTACTGTTGCTGCATGATAAGAACTCATCCGCAATTGCTAGTATCATCATTAAACGACACGGTGACATACTCACGCATACATCTTTCCTTGCATCAACGGAAAGTATTTTTGGCGAAGATGCAATCTTCACTCCAGGACGAGTCACCTCGTAGGAAATATTTAAGTCCTCAACCTCGTTCAAAATATGAAAAACTGTGTTTTTATCGGAGTTTTCGTCTAAAATTTTTGCTGATAATCCAGATATGCCGATTTCGATCGAATGTAAGGCATTCAAATCTTCTACTATCGACCTACGAGCGGTGATAGTACCTAAATCGATGACTAAACTGTATTCTTTTCGTGCATCAATGCGTATAATCGGAGCATCAACAACGACGCTAATAGTTTCAAACATTTCCAAACCAGATGATTTTTCAGTTTCATTCTCACTTCTCTTGCCAAAGTTTTTGTCCTCTGTCTCAGTATTTGATGCTGTTTTTGAACAGTAGTTCTCGCGAACGTCTCCTGGAACATCCACAAAACCCGTTATGCGCGTTATTGTGTCATTATCTATCCTGATGATGAACTTAGAGACATTTCCTGTGAGTGAGCACCGAGAATCTTTGCGCACAAACTTAATATCGGTGCATGCCCTTCGTTTCGGCATCACTCTCGATATCATCGGACGTTCCGAAATATCGTAACATTCGATATCGCTAATGTTTAAAAATGTTTGCACGTCATCCACGTGTTTTACGAGTCCGCATTCAAAGTTGGAAACTTTGACTGATATTGAATTTTCTAAAATATTTTTTGTTGGCAAGGGGTTGCTCGCTTCCGCCCCAAGAAATAACGATATAACAACACGTTGAAGTGATATAAATACTGAGAATTCAGGACCTTTCCAACATTGCGAAGGATGAGGATGAGTAATATCGTTGCAAATCTTCAGAACATCATCTAATTGGCATAAAGCATCGCTCGAAAGAGTTGAAACCTCCTCGTTACTCGCCATCTCCTCCTTTTCTACTTCTTCTTTTCTATTCCATTTAATCGTCTTCAACGCAACTTTTCGTGAGATTGCTACAACTGAGTTTGCACAATTCTTACATTTATTTCCGTCTTCTTGTAAACTATAGACTTGAGCAATGCAACGCCAAGTTAACGCAACCTCAAAGCTCAGCGACTTTTCAATCTTGAATAGTTTATCGAGGACGTCCTCATCGTCCGCTCCATTTACCCGAGAACTCAATTCCATGTAGCGCTGTCTTTTCCGATGCGCTTCGCTCACCTCTTTCGCACAAATCTTCATCAAACGAGGTGTTTTCGGTGTTTTCGTTCCTTTATACTGTGCTAATTTTAGACGAGCGTAGTTCCACCAAAGTCGAGGATTCTCTCTCACACGTTCCGTTGGCCGGCGTATTTCATTTTCGCGACCAAGAGCCGCAAGAACTCTGTTGAAGTTGTCGTATTGATGCTTATGCAGACCCACGCGGATACCCGTATTGTCGTGCACGTTGACCTTCAAAGTAACTCGGGGAGTATCACCGTTATCAAGTGCATCCACGTTAACTTTTTGCACGTATATCAAATCTAAAGATAGCGGCTCTAAAACATTTGCTTGATTCACGTCACTCGTGCCTAAATCATCAAAATACACCGAAAGATTCTTGATAGTCGTCTTCTTGCAGATTTCGTGCGAGGCTTTGTTATATTTCCTCTTATGATCTCCAATGCTACTGACGGACTCACACAGCAACGCATCCCACTTAATCCCGCACGCAATTCCTAAACCCTTTTTATCCTTATCTATCACAGTAACGCTGTCTTCGAATCGAATGTGAAGATTAGAAACGCTCACGGAAACGTTTGCGAGTAGAGTTTTCAAAAATTGCGTAACATAAGTATCATCATCCTTCGCGAACGTCTTCTTCCCATCTTTCACGAACAATCTCTCCATAGTCTCTGTGAAATCAATGTTTTCTAAGTTTTTGCAGAGCCACATCATCTCGGCTTGGTCGAGCCTCGCTACAAAGTCGTCGTCGTCGTCGTCGTCGAAACTTTCTTGTTCTCCTCCTACATCCCCTCTTTCCTCCTCGCTCTTCTTCTGTCTCTCGCGCCGGCGTGTCTCCTCCTCTCTCGAGAGCTTCTTTAAAACAATATCCACACCTTTCAAAGAAACATCAACTGTTGGTTGCATCCCGACAATCGATGTCGTAGGTATTCGAACGCAAACTTCGCCCACTCTTGCTTCATTGACGCCGATATTTCCTGGTAACTGTCCCAAATACCCCTCGATTTCCTCCACGCGCAACTTCACGTTTCGTAACGTGATTTTCGGACCGAAAAGCACAGACGCCGATACGTTGCTCTTGTTTTTCTTCTTCTTCTTCTTCTCCTCATCGCTATTGTTGTTCCCGTCCTCGACCTCGTCGAAGCTCAAGAACGAACCCGCCACGCGCAGCAACGCCTGATGCAATTGCTTCTCAAACATTTTTTTTTTGGTGAATTCTCTTCATATTTCCCTTCTTCTTGCAACACGCGATTCAAGAGCGACACCACAATAATTCGGGTTAAGTTGAATTAGAGGGGAGCGCATATCACACACGCGTTACACACACACACACACTAACACACACACACACACACACACACTTACACGCATAGAGAGAGAGAAAAAAAAAGGAAGAAGAGAGAAGAAAGAGAGCATCATCATGAGCAGCTTCAAAAAGAAAGGAAAAACCACCGTCGAGGTGAGCGCAGAGGAGTATGAATTGTTGCAAGAATTGATGCGCTTGAAAGAGCGAGCGAGAGTTCCTCCGACTTCTTCTTCTTCGAATAATGTCGTCGTTGTTCCGGGAGGGACGACGCGTGCTAATACTTCTTCTTCTTCTTCTCCTTCTGCGAGAGATGAAAGAAAATTAGCGCGCGCGCCGTCTTCCTTGGTGGACACGCTTAAATCCGTCGGCGACGGCATCCTGGACATCAAGGACACTGAAGAGAATATATTCACGACGCTGGCAAACTCCAGTCGAATCGACATTTTTTACCGAGCGTCTGGTTTTTTAACTCTGTGTTTTTCTCAATTTCGAAGCGGATTTGAGCGGCTGCTGTTCACGCACGCGGTAAACTTGTGGATGTTGACGGTTTTGTGCATATTTCCGTTTTTGTTTTACGTGAGTTTACCGTACGGAAAGTTGAGCACGAGTTTGAGTAAAGCGATGATGCTTCCCGGAAACCAGTCAATGTTCCTTCAAGAGATTGTGAGTCCAATCATGCTCGTGTATTCGTTCTTGTACGGCGGGGATTGGTTCGATTTCGGGAAGAAGAAACCTGGGTTTTTGAAGCGAATGTGGAGGAAGTATCTTCCGTGGCCGTTTAACAGGAGCCCTAAACCCAACATGCGAATGTCCACGAAATTCGCCGTCGGTTTGTTCGTCGCGCACTATTTTAATCGAGCGGTGATCTATCCGGCGTCGCGAAATATCTCGCCGACGACGTATTCGGTGGTCATTTGCGCCATCTTATTCAATTTAGTCAACGCGGCGCTCGTTGGTTGTGAACTAGCCCGGAATGGGGCGAGAAATTTGGAGACATTAGACGGTAAGTTGTGGATGATAGTCGCGTTTGTCGGTTGGTTCATAAACGTAGATTCCGATAACAGATTATCAAAATTGCGAGAGTTGCACAAAGGATATGTTATACCGAACGAAGGGTTGTTCAAATATTCCACGTGTCCAAATTATCTAGGTGAAATGATTCAATGGTTCGCGTTTAGCTTTGCCACGAGATCGCGAGCGCTTTTCGCGTTTGCGTTGTGGACTGTGGCGAATCTGGCGCCTCGTTCAAAAGCTTATTGGAAGTGGTATATTGAAAAGTTCGGCGACAAGTTCCCGAAGGAGAGGAAAAAGTTAGTCCCGTTCGTTTGGTGATGACGAGACTGAAATCAATGCTGTTGATGTTGTTATTGTAATTATTCTTTTATTCTTTGAATGATCATCGCTAGTTATATACACAGTTCTGCTGACCTCCTCGGCGACTCAGAACTCCATTCTCTTCCCGGTATTCTCTCACTCTGTCCCCCTCTCCAGCTTACTTTACGTAATTCAACTTCTTCGCCAGTTGTTCAGCTTCGTCCAACAACCCACCCAAATGCGCGGTCAACGCATCGCTCCAAAACGTATCCGAGGCCGGATCTAATCCAAACGGCGCCAACGCTTCGACGAACCCTTTGGTACCTCCCGCCGAGAGCAAATCCAACAACTTCTCTTCAAAGCCTTCTGGTTGTTTGGCGTATACGCCATACAAAGCTCCGACAACTAAGTCGGCAAACGCGTAGGAGTATACATAGAAAGGCACGTTGTGGAAGTGCGAAACGTATGCCCACAAGTGCGAAGTGTCTTTATACGAATCGTACACGTCCCCTTCCTCCCCGTAATAATCAACCATGCACTCCTTCCACGCCTCGGTCATTTCCTCCGGCGTAACTTGACCATTTTGTCGCTTTTCGTGCACCTTTGCCTCGAACGCGTCGAACGAGCATTGTCGAACAACCGAGTTGATGATGTCGTCGCATTTACCCATGATCATTTGTAATCGATCTTGGTCCGACGGCGCTCTCTCCAACAAGTCTCTGAAGACAATCATCTCGCCAAAAATCGACGCTGTTTCAGCCAACGTGAGGGGAGGATGATATTGAAGGATACCTTGCTGATAACTCAAAATGAAATGCACACCGTGCCCGGATTCGTGCGCCAAAGTTGCTACGTCTCTTTGCGTTCCAGTGAAGTTCAACAATTGGAAAGGACCACACCCATACGAAGACGAACAATACGCGCCGCCTCGCTTTCCATCCGCTGCCGGAACGTCGATTCTTTTGTTTTCGACCATGTCCGTGAAATGCTTTGCCATCGTCGGCGAAAACTTCTCGTAGCCGTCTTTGCAAATTTGTACCGCTTGTTCCCAGGTGTAAGAATCCGACCCGGTGCCGATATCGATAGTCGCGTTACGATCTGCCCAAGTGAACTCTTCCAATCCTTGCGTCTCTTTCAAAATGCCCTTCTTCAATCGATAATACTTCTTACACAAATCCACGCCGGTCGTTTTCACCGCCGTCAACAAAGAGTCAACGGCTTCATCGGGAACATTATTCGAAACGTTTCTTTGGGATCTCAAATTCTTAAATCCTCTCTCCGTATTCTCGATGTGCCAGCTCCCAGCCACCATGTTCAAACTCAACGCGCACGTTCTCTCAAACTTTACTAATCCTTCGTTCAAAATGTTCATGCACTCGCGCCTCGTTTTCGTGTCTTTACTCGACGTCATCTTCGCCAACAAAACTTCCATATTCACCTCTTTCAATTCTCCGCTCTCGTCCTTCATCGGAAAACGTAAACGACTCAATTCGTTTCCGTAAAACTCAACCACTTGCCTCTTCCCGGCGAAGGCAGATCTCACCGTCAGCGCGCGTTCCACCTCTTTGGAAAGGTTATACGGTTTAGATCGTCTCTCTTCCTCAATGAACGATTTATACTTCGTTTTCAACTTCCCATCGTGCATGTTGTACTGTTTTTCGATGTCATCCTCATCCAAATCCGCAATCTCCAAAGAGAACCACTGCAAAAAATTCCCTTGAAAGGACCCGTACCGTTGCATGAGACTCGCTTTTCTCTGTTGCATCTTCGCATCTTCCAATCTCGTATCAGACGCCAACGAGACGTACGACAACGATCTCGTCAACTGAATATCAATCTCCTCGAACGTCTCGATCGCTTCCAACAACATCGCCCCATTCTCCACGCTCAACTTCCCCTCGTATTTCGCTTTGAACTCTTTGCACTGCGTTTCGATCGCATCCATCTCTCGATCGATTTGCGAGTCGTTCGGAGACTCGTACTTGAAGTGTCTCTCGAGTTCCCATCGAGGCTGCGAGGCGATCTCTTCCGGAGTCATTCCAGAAACTTGTTCTTGCTGCTGCTGCGTCGCGAAAGGAACGATGAATGCGTTCCTGTTGTTGTTATAAAAGTTGTTCTTTTTTACCGCTCTCGTCAAAGCGTGTCGTTGTGACGTCAGAAATCCGCTTTTTCTTCGTCGCTCTTCTTCGAAGAAATTTTTTTCCCACGTCGTCGTCATCAGAAAACAACGACGCGACGAAGAAGAAGAAGAAGAAGAAGAAGAGGCACAAGCAGCAACCGCACTGCGGAGAGGAGACGACGACGACGACGAAGAAGAAGAAGATAAAGAACACCTCTTGACGAAAAGCCTGGAGGAGGAGGACGAGGTTGAAATCATCGTTTTTTATGTGTATAAGTAAGTGTGTGTTCGTGCGTATCGCGCGCGCGCACTGATGTGAGTGAGTAGGGGATTTCTTTCGGTCTCTTCTTCTCCTTTTCAAAGATCACAAAATGAAACCCTAAACGCACACGAGAGGGAAAAGGAGGAAGCAAGAAAAGACGGCAAAAGAGGAGAGAGGAACCAGATGGAAACTCTCAGCAGCACCGCGACTTTGTCCTCCTCCTCCTCCTCCTCTTCCTCCTTCACTAGTCGTCGTCGTCGTCGTCGTCGTCGTCAACGTCGTCGGCAAAACGCGTTCTCTTCGTCTCTGCGCAAAGCGCTGTTCGTTGTTGTTTTTGCCACCGCCGCCGCTGCTCTTGGTTTTCTAAACTTGGAAATTAGTGCATCAACGCCGCGCTCTGATTCTGGTCTCATCCACTCGTCGTCGTCGTCTTTCTTTTACGCGCGAGCGGCAGAGCTCGATTCGCAAAACAGTGGTGGTAGGAGTAGTACCAGTAGCGGTGGTAACATCAACGATGGGACGAATTCTATCGTGAACTTTCACCGGCACCATCGGGAGGTGAGGAAGCGTTTGCGAGAGCAACGGCGAAAGAACGGACAAGCAATAGAAAGAGCGAGGGAAGGAGAGAAGGAGAGGAAGAGCGCTGGCGCGGGTTTTTCTTCTCCTTCTTCTTCGTCGCATCCGTCGCCGCAGGTTAAAGAAGAGAGAAAGTATGCTGACGAAGATGACGTCTCCTCTATCGTCATCGATGACAAAGAAGAGAAGACTACTGGGGAGCCTTTGCGCGGGGTCAACGAAAAAGGAGGATCCGAAGAAGAGAACAATAAATTAACCTCCCTGTTCAAAGCGATCAGCGACCGACGGCGACACGAAATTTTAGCCGCAATGACTGATTTCGCAAAGATAGAAGCGGAGAAGAACGGAGAAACATTCACGGACATGCGACAGAATTTGCCGAGTTCGACTGTGCGACACGCGGAGCGGGAAGAGAAGAAGCTTAAAGAATACGCGAAAGATCCTTCGATCGAACGGAACGCATTGATTGAGAAAGCGAGGAAGGAGGATCCGACAAATCCTAACGTACAACCTCCAATACGATCGGACGAAGATTCAATCATTAGGATTGAGTACGGGACGTACGATTCGTGTGACACGTGCGAGTTATGTCATTTAGGAGATGCGCCCGTGGACGGCGTAGAGGTGAATAAGCACCAAGAGATTCGAGGTAATCCGGGCGTGAGCAAAGAAGATATGGAGGATGAAAATAACGCAAGGAAACCGGTGCATTGCAAGGAATGTTACGGGTGCAACGTGCGCCTCTCTCGGATTATAAAACGGACGGAGTTTAGAGGAAAAATGGTCCAAGTCTTTAGCGGGGCGAGCGGCGCCGCGATTTTAAAAGGGAAAATTTTGAAGAAAGATTTTCTACTCTCCGACGAAGACGACGACGGCGCAAACGATGGTGATGGAAAGGACAAAACAAGCGCTGGCGTCAACCATCACGAGGAGTTGGAAGAAGCGGACGCAGAGATGACCGTCTTTGTGAAAGCGTGGTGTAACTTTGGGAGATATGCCCAGAATCCCGAGAATCCAAAGTCGGGCGTGCCGTCCATGTGCGGCGAATTTAAGAAGGGTTACGATGGCAAATGTCACATCCAGGGAGGGCGTTACGGATTCGGCGATTGTAACTTTAATTTCATTTCCTCGTTGGATAAACTCGCCCACGCGGCTAATTTATCCTCCGTCGTTCCTCGATCGTGGACCGTGGAGGTGAAATCGTTCTTGCCGTGGGACGGCTTCTCCACGGCTGGACATAAATTGCAAAAAGGTGTGAAAGCGCAATTCTACGAGAAAGCCCCGGGCGTTTCTATCGAAGCCGTTTTGGGTACTTTAGACCCGATGGTTAATTTTGCCGCATTCAAAAAGATCTCTCACGATAACGTTATTCGCGCGGCGACTTTCGATCTCCTTTTCTCCGAATCCGATCGCCATGGACAGAACGTCTTTTTCAGCGACGAAGGCGAAATTACTTTGATCGACAGCGAAGGTACTTTCAGCACCTCAAACTCCATGCTCCTCCCGGGCCATCAAAAATACGAAATAAATCGAATCGGATTCACGGCTATAACCGGATGCGACGGAAACTGTCCGGGCCAGCCGAAACCGTCGGTCAGCCCGATGGTCACTTTGGATTATCGATGCCACGTCCCTGGTCAATACGTTGGTTTTGATTTCCCATCCGGCGTGGAACCATTTTTGAAAAAAATTCAGGGCATGTCCGCAAAATCTGTCGTCGAAAAGTTCAAAATGAATCGAGAAGAACACGCGATACACTTGAAGAGAACCGTGGACGAAATGCTCTCCCTCGGTTTCGAAGGCGCCATGCTCTCCGCGCTCGCTCGCCAAGAAGGAGGCAACGGCTACCCTATCGGTAAATACGGCTTAAAATACTGGTATCCAATCACCAAGGCGTGTTGCGGCCTCGAAACGTGCCCAATACACACCACTCGCATGAAAGAAAGGATGATTCGAGACGATTCCGTGACGTTGAAGAGGGACGACCCGGGCATCGAGGCGAAGACGTTGTGGGGCGACCGTTTCGAAGCGCACGCCACGGTCGACCCTGAGCTGGGGTTGGAGAGATTGAAGACAAAGATATTGTCTAAAAAACAATAACAGCTTCACGAGAAAGAGAGAGAGAGAGATAGAGAGAGTGGTCAGGTAAAACACTGTAGCACTTTAGCACTTTTAGCAGCACACGATAGCGCGGTAAAATTTCTTGTTTTGTATTTTTGCATCTCTCTCTCTCGCAAGGAATTCTCTCTCTCTCTCTCTCTCTCTCTGGTCGCAGTGCTCTCGTTGGATCTCTGCATCTCTCGGATCTCTGCATCTCTCTTTTTGGCAACACCACGTATCTATTCCTCCTTCACCTCAGAAAAACGACAACAGCACATAAGTTATTATTATGTTTAGCGCGACTACCACTACCGCGCAACAGAGAGTGCTCTCGTCCTCTCTGACGAGCAGTTCGAGACGCAGCAGCAGCAGCAGCAGCATGTGCAGCAGCGGCGCATCGTCTTCGATGTCGTTCTCTTCTTCGGTGTTCGTGGGAAGAAGAAGTGAAGCGATTCGTCGTCGTCGACAAATGCATCATCATCAACAGCGTCGTGGAAATAAAGCGTCGTCTTCCAAAAATGTAGTCTTAACCTCGGCAAAACTGGCACTCATTCCGTCGTATTCGAACCTTCCTCACCCGGCGAAAACGGCCAAAGGCGGCGAAGACGCGTGGTTCATCAAACCGGACGTGAAAGGTGGAGGAGTTATCGGCGTTGCCGACGGGGTTGGTGGTTTTGGCGATCAAGGGGTGGACCCGGGACTGTACGCCAGAGTGTTGGCGTTTGAGTGTTTGAAAGCGCACCAAGTGTCCACGAATCCGTTGTTTGGCGGAAGCGATCCGAAAGCGATGATTTTGCAAGCGCAAAAGGAAACGAAGTTACCCGGGGCGTCCACTTTGTGCGTGGTGGAGATTGATAAGAGCGGGCAGTTGCGCGCGGCAAACGTCGGAGATAGCGGGTTCAAGGTTATCCGAGGAGGAGAGGTGGTTTTTGAAAGCACACCGAGTCAGCATTATTTTAACTGTCCGTTTCAGTTGGGATACATGCCTTTGAGCGCGGACGCGGACGATGCGAACGAGTGCGCGGAGCAGTATTCGTTCAAAGCGATGGAAGGTGACGTGATTATCGTGGCGAGCGACGGCGTGTTTGATAACGTGTTCAACGAAGAGTTGGTCAGAGTGGTTGGGAACGGTTGCAGTCAAGGTTTGTCCTACGAAGCGATGGCAAAATGTGCAGAGGACATCGTTCTCGTGTCCAGAGCGCACGCGGAAGATAAGACGTACGCGTCGCCGTATTCTTTGGAGGCGGAGAAGTACGCCAAGGAAACCGGGACGAAAGTGAAAGTGCCGAGCGGCGGCGGCGGTTTGTTTGGAGGATTGAACAAGATGATGGGCAAAGGTGGTGGTGGAGGAGGGAAGATGGACGATATCACGGTCGTGTGCGCGTTCGTCGGACCTACGGCGGAGGCGCAAGAAGAGATTTTGAAATCGGTGCAGTTAGCTGCCGGCTTGTACGATGAGCTCATGCAAGCGAGAAATAAAGCCAAGGGAGAAGAAGCGAAGACGTTGAGAACTGTACAATTGAGAAAACAAATGGACGAAGCGTTCGAGGAGTCGAAAGCGAAAGCGGATTTGGCGAAAAAGCAAGAAGCCGCGGCACCGCCGGAGTTTTCAAAGGCGCAAATAGACGCCATGGATTCGGCCACTGTCCGACGGTTGTTGCAAGAGAGAGGCTTGCCGACGAGCGGAAAGTTGGAGCGGTTGAAAGAGCGTTTGGCTGGCGTCAAGCGCATGTGATAATTGTTATTGCGCGGGTTCAGACGTGAACCAAAAAGAAGAGTAGCGTTTGTTGTGATTTAAATTAATACTTACTCTGCGGTTGTGTACGTTTACGCTTTTGCATATACATGCGGTCACTATCATGTGTGTACATTTTGTTCTATATACATATGAGTTTTACGCCGGAGCAGTCCTCGGCAGTCTCTTGTCATAAAGAGCTTTCATCATCAAATGATCGTGATAGATCCGCCATTTATACTGACTTGCTCGAGAAACACGAGCGCAACAGTAGCTGCATATGTTCCACTCACGGCGCCAAACGCTTCCTCTTCCCCACCCGTCGGTGTGAACTGTGCCAAAACGTTCTGCAGACCACCACCACCGATAATCTCAGGTGGTATCGGTCCTTGTTGTAGAAGTACGCGTCGCCTTCGGCGTTGGTCTGCGCCATTTTCAACACACAACCCGTCGCCGTTTTCACAAGAAGCGGTATCCGGCCTATATGAATCTTTCCAAGCGCGAACCGTGTCGTTCGTAGAAATTGGCTTCACATACTGCGATAGTTCCGTAACGTTGATTGTTGATGAATCACCGTCTCCGCTTTGCGCCTCGACTGATTCATCGCCTTCTGCGCCTCGTATTTTTTCGCTTTGAATGGCGTTCACGGTGTCGACGATTTCGGTAATTGCTCCGACAATTTCAGTCGCGTCATTAATCGCCTCGGCAATCGCTAAACCTTTGCTCGCAGATCCTGCTATCGCATTTGCCGTCTCAAAAGTTGAAGCAACATCAATCGCTGCGTCGTATCCGTGCAAAACAACTTGGCCCGTCCATTCCACTTCACTGGCAACTTCAGCCGCGGTCGTACCGCGACCGGGTTCAGCGACGCCAACGAGAGCTACTATGATTTCAATCTCAATGCGAATTTGAGGATCAACGATGGTTTCTTCGAGAAGCGCGAGGAAATTGTCTCTGATAGTGATCGGTAAAGCGTTAGGAAATGAATCAAACCATTCAGTCGTGAGAGCTTCAACGTCGTCGAAAGTCACATTTCCTTTCCTGGTATCATCGCCGTTCTCATCTTCGTCGTTTACGATTTCTTGCAACCGCCTTCGCTTTTCTTCGTCGTTAAAAAAAGATGGATGTTCCGAATAGTCGTTTTGTTGTCTTGCGTGATGTCGGTTAAGAGTGTGTCTCGCAGCCGCACGTTCGATAAATTTAGGTACCTTGACCCTCTCGTGAACGAGAATTTTCTCAACATTCTCTGGCATCTTCCTCTTTTTCAGATCATCCTTCGTGAGTTGCTGTAACTTTCTTCCCCGCCGTCTCTGAGCAGCATTGTCTTCTTCTTCTTCTTCTTCTCCTCCTCCTTCTTGGTCGCCTTTACGAAACATCGTCGTGTTTGTACAATTTGAAAAATCGTTCAAACTCTCCGCGGTCTCGCTCGTCATCGCTGTCCCGTCGTGATAATAGAACGTCTCGTTGAAATGATAAAACGTTCCATTTGTATCGCTGTGGCATTCCATGAGTTCTTCCTTGAGCTCGCCGCTGAGTGGATTTGGCTTCAAAAACTGGGCAATTGCCGCCGCGGCGTCACCCGTGACTTCGAAGCCGACTCCGAAAAACTGTTCCAGGCCGAAAGCTCCGCCTACCACAAACTCGCTCGCTTTGGCGCTCGTAAATATACTTTCTCCATCGATGACCCACTCGTTCCCGATAGAACTCGAACTCGATACACCTTGCGAATAATCTTGCACGACACCAGCCGCTAAAGAGGCGAACACGTTCGAAAATCGCGTGAGCGCCAGCTCCGTATTCAACACCATTTGAAGGAATCCTGCGGTGGGATTATTAAGCGCAGCGTTTTGGATTAAGAGAAGCGCTATCCTAAGAATAGTGGTCGGCTGTATGATGGGGTTCCACACGGACGCTCTCGCCATCGTCGGTCCGCTCTGTGCCGTCGCTTCGCTTTCGGCTTCCTCTTGCAACAGCGCGCGCCTCGATCCCAACGACGACGACGACGACGACGACGACGACGACGCCTCGAAGAGAGAAGAGAGAGGAAAACTTTCACCTCTTCCTCGACCGCGTGCGTCATCGATATCTTCTCGATTAAAAGAACCGCCAACGTCGAACGCGACGAGGCATCCGAGGAGCGTCCACGACAGCACGATGGAGAGGAAGATGTACGATTTGATTTTTACTGGCGGTGGATGAAGCGTATTCATCTCTCGCTTTGTTTGCGCGCGTATTTTTTTGTATCTTTTCTTTTTGTGTTGTGTGTGTAAGTGTTGCTGATTTTGCCTCGATTATAACAACAAAGATGTCTCTCATTAAATTTCTCACCGTCGCTTTCTCTTTCTTTCTCTCTCTTTCTCTCTTTCTTTCTCTCTCTCTCTCTCTCTCTCTCTCTCTCTCTCTCTCTCTTTCTCGCATCGTTTGCGACACTGAAATGTGCTTTACTCTTGCATTTGCTCATCCACCGAAGTCGCTTGCCCCGCTGGTGCGGTGGCGACTACGCGTTCTTTCAACTCCTTCTCCGTAGTCTTTTCAAATTGCGGCATCGACTCGTCCTCCTTCTTTTTACCGAGTTGCTGTTCTGGCGATTCCCAGTGCTGGAACAACGCGAGAATGTCCACGAGGCTGACGCACCCGATGGGTTTCCTGTCATCGTCCACGACCCAAATTCTGTGCACCGCTCCCGTGCTCATGAGTTCCAAGACGTCTTCGAGTTTGTCTTCGAGTTTGCAATAGACTCTCCAGGAATCATAGAGAGGATTTTGGAGAGCGGCGTCGAAAGCGTCTGCGCCGGCGAACACGCCGTGGGTTATTTTTGGTAACGCGTTGTGACGGAGGAATAGAAATTGCGAAACCGACAAACCGAGCGCCATAGCAAAGTCGGGATCCGCAAAATAGGAGATGTCCGTCTCCGAAAAGGCGCCGAGAAGCTTCCCGTCCTTTTCGCTAACTATCGCCACGGCGGAGACTGAATTGTTACGCATGACACGGAAAGCATCAATGCACGACGTCGATGGCGTGACCGAAACGATCCCGTACGTAGAAAGTGGCTTTTTTTCGGATGCCGTCTTTTCGGAGGTAATACCTCCTCCCTCCACGCGTCTGGACAACGCCGATCTTCCCAAACCGAGATCGGCGAGGGAAGCGCCCATGAATTCCGGAAAAATTAAGCTCCGATTTGTGTGTAAGTACATCACCAAATCACTCTGACAGACAATTTCTGTAATTTTGTTCGTATCTTGCGTTTGTACCGCGAATCTGTGCACGGCTTGCAACAACTCCCCGTCTCCCGGTTTCGCTTTTGACGAAATCAAAAAACAGTCGTTGATTGTCTCGGCCAAGTTCTTATCGCACTGGTTCTCGAAGATCACCGTCCCATCGAATCGACTCGGAATAGTGTCCAACCTCGATTGCGCGAATTCTCTCCCCAATCTCGCCAAGGCGGCACAGCGTCTCGATTGGTCCGCTCCTTGTACATCAAAATACGGACTCCCGTCTACTTTCGCGACTAACGCGTCCACCAGATCGCCCGCGGCGAGAAAATTTTGTGGCTCGTAGAGCTGATTGGAAGGGTGCATCTTTACGATTGGCAGAGCTTGCACCGCGAGCTCTCCCAATCGTTTCATCGCATCCGAGGTGGTATGCGTGGTCGAAAGAATGGAAACTTGCGAACCTGATTTATGCGCACGCACGCGTAACGAGAGAGAAAGTGATTCAGATACCGCGCTCTTTGTCGTGTTCACCGAGAGAAGCGCGCGAGCGCTCTTCTCCTCGATCGCTCTCGCGGGAGGAAAGAAAAAAGAAAAGCGATCCGCGCGCGCGCGCGATTACGACGCACCTCTCGTAGGATCACCGCGCTCTTCCGCCTTCACGGCGAGTTCTTTTCTATCTCTCAGATAGACCGACAGCGGCGATGAGGCCAGGAACTGCATCGGAGACGAGTAGCTTTGCGACATGATGGTGAGTGTTGTTGATTGTTTTTTTGTATCTCTCTTTTCGCTTTTCGCGTATTTTTTGTGAAAGAACTAATTCTGTGTTTTGAAAAGGTACTCTTTCTCTTCTCGCGCGTTATTCCATAACAACACAAAATGTATATCTCCTCTCTGTTTTTTTAAAATCTACGATTCTATCTTTCTTTTTTCTCCCTCTTCTCTGTGTTTCTATCAACTATTCTCCTCCGTTGAAATACTGCATCGCTTTTTGTTTCATCTCCACGAGCTTTCGAACTTTGATGCGAGCGAATCTTAATCGTTCGGGAGTCGCGTCTTCCATGGCTCTTTGCACGGCCCGATGCATCTCGCGCTTCGCCTCGAGGAGTTCGTCCGCGACCGGGGATTCGGATACGGAGGAGTGCGGGGAGGAGCGCGGGTTACTGTATCTTTCGTCCGCGCCAGCCTCGTGAGAGGAGCGAAAATGCGTCGGCGGCGAGTAGAAATCTTCGAGAACGTCGTCGTCTTCGAGCATAACTTTGAACGAGACGGATTTCCTCGCTGCCCTCCTCTGGTTTTTGTGCACCTTTCGGCGCGAGCTATTTGCGTTTTCTAGGTTTACTGCTTCTTTATCTTCTTCGAGAGGACTGCGGTGGTAATACGCGCTGAAGTCGTCCTCGTCCTCGTCGCCGCTCGAAAAGTCTTCCGATCGCGCGGTCTTGTAACTGCTCGCTTGCGTGGAATTCGTTTTTGCTTCTGAAACCGGAGACGTCCCCGAAGTTGGCGACTTTGCTTTTTGCTTCTTCAAAGAAGACCGAAGTGTTGTCGTTGGCGTCGACGTGTGCGTGGGAGACGGCGAATTGAACTGCAACGTTCTATTCGCGCTGGGAGTTGAGAACGTTCCCGCTACTTCGAGCTGTGCACTGTCGTTATTACGCATACTCGAAGAAGGCGTCGATACGTCTTCGAGTGTTTGCTTTTGTGATTCCCGCGCTGAAAGCGAGGTTTCCACGTGCGCATCAACTTCTATTTCGTTGTCTTCCTGGTCATCTTCCTGGTCGTCTTTCTCGTCAAAGGCGGCTCCTCGTGGTGAAGGTACAAACGTCGAAATACTAAATAGCCCATTTGCATGTCCGTCTCCTCCTTCTCCCGCTCGCCGTTTACGATACTTCTTCCTCGCTCGTTCTGCATGATATCGCGCGCAAACGTCGCGCAAATAATTTCCAAAAAAGCGCGCATTTTCGTCGCTCGCATTTAAATACAGATTCTCGTACAGCGCGTCCATGACTAATCCGGAATCGTCGCGAAATAACATCGCGGACGCTATCTCTCTGCTTTGTGAAGACACTGGCACGCCGTCCACGGATTTTAATCGACTGTCACCGAAAGCGAATGCAAGCGCAGCGACGTGATCGTATTCGTAATACTCTGATCTTAACACGAGCGGATTATCCGCCACGCACACGTGTTCGAGACGCGGAAGCAAACGTTCGTCGCCGAGGAACCGAAACTCTGCGACGACGGAAATATCGTTAGAGGAGAGGTCAATCGTCTCCAATCTATCCATGTACCGCATCCTCTCTCCGGCTTCCGATAGCGAAGAAATCGCGTTATTCCTCAAATTCACGCACTTTGCGTTTGCAAACAAACCAGTCGTCGTTAAGTCTGGCACGTCCGGGCCTAAACCGTTATTCTCCAAAGAGACGTGCATCAGATTGGGCAAAAAAACCGCCGCGTTTGTTCCCGTCACCCTCCTCGCGAAGAAATTTTCCCGTTCAATCGCTTTAGTCTCCTCCTCTTCTATCTCGCATCCATCCATCCACCCGCACCCGTCCAGTTTCACGCGTTCCACTCTTTTCGGCAGCACCGTCTCTCCTCGCCTCACGCTCTTCCCTACCCTCGTTTCGCTCGCGTCGAAATACTTCAGATTTTTGAACAAATGTAAATCTACGATCGCCGTCAAATGCTTATTTTTCGACACGTTCAAGTATCTGACGTTCGAGAACAACGAGTGCGAGTTGTGCGGAGAAGACGGAGAAGACGACGGAGACGAGAAAAACCTCACCCGGTCTCTCAACAAGTTTCCGCTCAGGTCTATAATTTGGAGATTAGTAACACCAAACAACAACTTTAGGGGAATCTTTCGTAAACCGAGTGAAGAGAGAAGAATCCTTCCTTTTTCGTCGAAACCATCACCAAAATCACCAAAATCATCATCAACAAAGACACCGTTACTCGTCTCTTCGTTCCTAATCACGCGCATCGTTTCCCTTCGCGTGTCTCGTTTCTTTCTTTCAAGCTTCTCTTCTCACTTTGCGCGCGGGGAAATTTTATACAAAAAAAAAACGATGCAATGTGTTTTGTGCGCGTTTTTTGTTAGTTAGTTAGTATTACTCTCTCCGTCGACGAGCACAAAAGACCAGCGCACACGCATCGTTGTCGTCGTCATCACCGTCTCATTTTACGGTGCTACTACTTATTACTTTTAATCACTAAAAGTAGTACCACACATATATATATAGTATACGAATAGGGGATTTTTTGCTTTTTGTGCGATTTTCTTCTCTCCTTTTTTTTGTAAAACTCGAAGAGTTTAGGGTTTAGGGTTTAGAACTAGAACCCATCACATCATCATCATCATCAAAACACAAGAAGAGAGAAGAAAATAAAGAAGTGCACGAGCAGCGCGCAAGACAGGGGGCGAGAGGAGAGAAGACGCATCAATCAATCGCGCGGCGACGAACCACAAAAAAACGACACGAAGAAAAGAAGACGACGACATAATGAGCAAAAGCTGCAAAGGCATGCTGGACGAGATGGTGAGATGCGTGGAACAGTCGGAATGTTGTTGCGCCACGAGAAAGACGACGACGACGACGACGCTTGGTGAAGAAGAAGGGGGCAAAAGAAAGGATTTATTAGAGTTTTGCGTGAACGCGTTGATGCATTCGGACGACGAGACGAAGGTGACCGCGCTTGGTTTAGACGAGTGCGTGGTGAAGAAGCAGGTGTATTTGAAGTGCAAGAGAGGACAGATGGACATGCGAACGAGGATACGAGGTAATAAAGGGTACTGAGTTTTGAGAAGAACAAAGCATCGCGAGAAGAGAGTATGATGCGTTCGTGTCACGAGAAGCGCAGCAGCGCAAACAACGCGAGGACCGACTGGTGGTTCACGTCGTCGAAAAAAAAGGCAACCGCCGCGAGAAGGAGCGCTTCGGCCGCCAGATTGCTGACGCCGAAAGCCAAAGTTGGCGCGAATTATAATTTTGCCGCCGCGCGAATGATATCCGTCGACGTCATCTCGGACGAAGGGCGTGATTTGCGAGCAGCCGCGGCGGCGTTGCGGGCGACGTGTTTTCGAACGTCTTTCGCGAAGCAGCGGCAGCGGGACGAGGCGGCGCGAAGAGACTACTTCGAGAAATTAGTGGAAGATGAGTTGCAGAAAGACGCGCTGTTGCCGGCGCGCGCGGAAAGGATAGCACTCGTCGTCCCGAGAAGTGCTTTTATTTCACAGTCGTCGTCGTCGTCGTCGTCGTCGTCGTCTTCCTCGTTTTCTTCTTCTTCTTCTTTTGAAATAGAGGAGGAATATTTAGTCGCCGCGCGAATAGTAAATGAATGCGGAGAAGAAGCGCAAAGGCAAGACCAAGATGAAGATACCGTTATGGTTGCGACGTTAGACTACGTCATCGCGGACAAACTTCAAGGCGAACTTTTATACGGCGATAAAGGAAATGGACAAGCGTTCGATAGCGAGAAGTACGCTTTCAACGAAGCGACGCAAACGTACGAGTTTATGCCAAAACCGATTGAAAGGGCCTATTGTTTCAACGTGTGCGTTTTACCCAGGTACCGAGGCCGAGGATTTGCACACAGATTGATTCGTGAAGCCGTTAGAAGACTCGCGTTGAACTCGGTCAGATTCTTGTACGTGCACGTAGAATTGAACAACGCACCGGCACTGCGTTGCTATGAATCGTTTGGATTTTTGGAAGAGAAGAAAGAGAGCGAGTGGGTAGCCGTGAACTTTGGACGCCCGCCGCGAAAATTGCTTTTCGTGTCAGTCGCTCCCGTTGCCGAAGCGTGCAAATAATAGTTGTGTTTGTTGTAGAGTTGTGGCATAGTTTGGTAGTAATAGTACAGAATAACAATCTCGCTCTCTTTTTCTACTTTTCTCAAGCTACTTGGTCGAATAAGCTGAAAATCGGCTCGCTTCAAACTGTGCCTCTGGCTTCTGCGCGTCTTCTTCCGTCATGTATCTCGACGGTGAGCCGACATTCCCGCGTCCTCCGGTACAGTTCAGAGATTTTCTCGTGTTCACGCCCGTCGTTGGATTCGTTCCGGTCGCAATTTTGCATAACTTCATTTGCATCGTATTATCCAGCAAGGCGTCCGAAAAATCCGCGTTCGTAATAATTGCTCCGTTCATATCCGACGATGTCAACACGACTCTCGCTAAAATAGCGTTCGTAAAGTTCGCGTTCACGAACACGCCTCGATCCATCAACGCGTCGCTCAAATCCGCATCAGTAAAATCGGCGTTCGCAGCCACCGCTTTCATCAAATACGCGCCATTCAGCTTCGCGCCAACCAGTTTCGAGTCTCTCATTTCCGCCGCGGTGAAATTCGATAACCGTAAATCAGTGCCGTACTTTTCGCTCACGTTGGTCGCCCTCAAGTCATACCCGCCAAACTGTTGCGCACTTCCTCGATTAAACTCCCCGCCTTGATTGGCTTCTCGAGCGTTCAGTTCCGCGAGAGCGAGCGGAGGAGAAGAAATTCCGGACGCGACCAGAGCTGCGGCCACGGATAAAGCGCAAGCGCTCGTCGCGACGTTTTGCATCATCGTCGACGCGAACGAGGAGGAGGAGGAGGAGGAAGACGACGACGACGACGACGACGACGAAGCAGAAGTGGATAACCAACTGTCGTCGTCGTCGTCGTCATTTCCAAAACTCTGACGACACACGATACGTCCTCCAGCGCGCTCAGACCGTAAAAATAATCGGCGGCGTTTTTGATGCAAAGCATTCGCCCGCAAAGACGCGCGGCGGCACTTCTTCTCCGCGCGTTTTACGACGGGGGAAAAAGAGGAGAGAAGAAAGGTTTGTTGGGGCGATGCGTTTATCCACGTCATGGTTGTTGTGATTTTTGTTTGTTCGTCTTCTTTTCTTTCGTTTGAGATTATTTAGAAATTTATTTAGGGTTTTATAAAAATTTTTCAAAAAGTTGGTGCAAAGTTTTTTCTTAACGCGAGCGTCTTCATAACAACAACAACAATAACGTATATAGAAATCATTCTCTTCACACCGAGTCATATAACACAAACCGCGCGCGCGTGAAGAGAAACACGAAAACTATGTGGGTGATGGTCCCGATCGTCGGCGGGGCGGCGATCGCGAAGAAGATCACGAACAAAACGAAAGGAAGGAGAAATGATGATGATGATGATGAAACATTTTCAAATCGGAGGAACGCTTTGGGGAAGAGGAACGAGGGAAGAGAGGAAGATGATGAAGAAGCAGGGAACGAAAACGAATCGTTTCTCTCTTCTCCGTCGTCGCGTCGTCGACGTCAGCTTCAAAATCTTCACGAAGAAGAAGGAGAAGGTGAAGACGAAGACGACGAAGAGAACAACAGATACAACAATAAGAGCGGAAGAACGCCAACGGTGACGAATAACAACTACTACAACAACAACAACAACAAAAGACAGCCGTTCGCGGAGAAATCAATCAACCAATTCCTACCGTCCATCAACGTTGAAGAGATGCTCTCGACCTTGAAAAAAGAAAACTTCGCGTTAGAGTGCGAACTCGGGATGATGTCGGCGACGTTGGAAGAGGAGACCTTGCGAGCGGATGCGCTGGAGGAGGATTTGAACAACACGCGGCAAACGTTGCAAGCAGTGGTAGAACGAGACACTCTGTCGGAGACGGGAAGATTGCAAGATAAGTTGGCGTTGGCGCAAGACGAGTTGATCTTGTTGAACGCGACCGTGGAGGAGGAATTTAAGAAGAACGACGAGTTGAGAGAAGAGTTGAAGAGCGTTCAAAATACATTAGACGAAGTCGTGAAGAGAGAGATGGCGACGGTGAGAGAGAACGAGGATTTGTTGCGACGGTCAAAGTTTGAGATCAACGAGGAATTGATGATTCAAAATAGAAAAATCGAGACGCTCGAGCAAGCGAATGAACAGTTAGAAGGAAAGTGCGCGACGTACGAGACGAGAATTGAAAATGCGAAAATTGAGTTTGAGGCAACTCTGAAGAAATATTCCGAGGCAAACAGAGTCAATTTGGTGAAAGTAGAGAACGAGAAGAAGAAAGAGTTGGTCGCGATGTCGAAAGAGTTGGAAGAGACGAAAGCGGAATTACTGGAGAGTTTGAAAGTGATTGAAGAGCTTCGGGAAGATTTAGTAGCCGCGCGAGCAATTGCGGAAAGAGGCGGCGGTGGTTCAATGAATACTACCGCGGACGAGAGAGATAGAGAGTCAGAGCACGCTTTACACGTCGCAAATCTCGCCGAATCACTCGAGGAGAAAGAAGACGAGATCCAATCGTTATTGGCGGAAATTTCGTCCTCAAAGCGTCGGGAGGAGTCCCTTCGTGAAAGAGTTGTCAGTTTATCCGCCGAGAAGGTACAAAGGGAACAACGAGGAGGGCACATGAGACCAGTGGAAGACTCTTTCGATGATTTATCTTCTACAATCGACGAAGAAATGTTAAAGGCAGAAAGCTCTAAAGCTGTAAACTCGGCATCGAAAGCGTCCTCATCCAAGGGAGGTGAAAATCCCAGCGGCAGTCCGACGAGAAGATTTAGTGGATTGTTCGGGCGCAATAACAACAACAATAGCAGTAACAGCAAAAATCCAACCAGTGCGGATAGAGTAGGATCAAAGAATGCATCTTCTTCTTCTCCTCTGTCCGAGTTTACGAAGGATGCGAACGAGACGCTTCTTACGCCGCCAATCTCAGCAATGACACCTCCAACGCCTCCAAATGTTGGAAGTAGCGCCACAAAAAGGACGAGCGTTTTGCCATCTGAAATGAAAGAAATGCAGCAAAAAGTGCAAGAATTAGTTGCGAAGGTTGACGGCGCTACGACGCCGCAAGGTATTAGCAACGCTTTGCGCGAGTTGGAGGAGTTGCAACGTAAATTGTCTGGTATTGAGTTTACTCCGGACAGTCCTCCTCCTCCTCTTCCTTCCTCGACGAAAGGCGATGTAATGGTCACGCCTCCACCAACGACGTCTTTCAACGTGAACATGTCGCCTTCACCGCCGCGTTCGACGCGAAAGTCGGATGGAAAACAACAACAACAGAATCGTTCGGTGGATAATCGCGACAAAAGCGCTGATCTTGTTCCTGCGTCGGTAGCATCGGAGATGTCGCCATCGTCAACAACCAAAGAAAGGACTTTAGCGGAACCATGGTTAGGAAAATCTCCGACGAGTAAAATCAAGCCTCTCAAAAAGTGCATCGCGTGCCAAACCGGTTTCCCAGAACCTGGAAAACAGTTTTGCATGCATTGTTTGACACCGCCCAATAAGCGAGGTATCAATCAGGCAAATAACGCGACGACACCACCTAAAGAAGCCTTGGAAAAGAAGAAGAAAAAGATGAGCGCGTTGAAGATGTTCTCTCCGAAAGAGAAGAAGTAAAATATATTGTATTGTGAAACTGCTATAAACTTAAAGCATCTGCACCTCTACCTCTCGAGTTGACGTAAACTAAGCGTTCTTTGTTTCTACCACCTTTTGCCCATCGAATGATTTCCAAACTTACTGTCGAAGACACCAAAAAGGACAACGAAGTATCCGTACACTTCGTCCACGCGTACTTTGAGTTTGCTCGATTCACTTCCACGATACCAACTTCATTATCTCCAACAACACCGCATCGAATGGCAAAATTGGCTTCAATTTTAGGAATCGAAGCTTTCGTAGTCGTCGCGTTTTGACTTTCGCTTTCATTCTTTTTTGCAAACGGCGCATCACCTTCCACGTGGACGATGATGTCAAATTTATTGTTCTCTTCTTCTTTGCCATGACTCAAGAAATATGATTTCGTCCAGGGAAACCTCTCGTTTAATGCCATAGCGTTCGCATCGTTCTCGCATTCACTCAAGGTAAACATCGGATCGCCAGCACACGCGCTCAAAAGTGGGTGTCGAGCTACTCTCGGCAAATTAATGTTTCGCGGGTCCGACGCGTCTCCTATCAGAGCAATTTCTGAAACGCCAATCGAGGCGAAACACATCGCCAACGAAGCCGTTAAGATACCCGAACCTACAATGGCAATTTTACACCGTTTTCTGATATTTTCTACCGCATCAAAACCAACGTGCTTCAAAATCGCATCTCTTGGATCATCTTCCATCGCCACGTCGATGCCATCCGTCGTGATTGTTTCGTATCCAGCCTCTCTTGTTCCTTCTTCTTCCGAGACAAAATCCTTCTCGACCTTTTTCACGCAATCGAAGATGTCCAAATGCGTCCACTGTTCCGCGCCTGTTATGCCCGTTTTTGAACGCGCTTTTTCTTCGTCCTTCTTCTTCTCTACATCCTGCTTTTCTCCATGTTCGCTCACGTTCAAGCTACTCATTACCATGTTCAAGTACGCCTCTCGTCTTCTCTTTACTATTTGTGTCACCGCAAATGTTGCCGTATGCGCAACGAGGAGAGCCATCGGTAAGAACACGCTACTACTGCTACCACCACCACTACTACTATTACCACTACTAAGACCAATACCATTATTACAACGAGCACTGGAATCTCGTTCTCGCACGATCGTCGCAGACGCCGTCGAGGATAAGAATTTGTCTTTATTCTTATCCCCGGACCGTTCGCTGACTGCGTGCAACAACGGCGTCGCCTCGGGTGTCTTTTTCAGAAACTCCCAATGCAACGCCGCTCTCCGCTCTCTTCTCCGTTTTTCGTCCTCGTCCACGTTTCCTGCTCCAGCTTCATCTAACGCATTTGCAAGCAACGCGGTAAACTGCGGCCGCAATGCGTCGTACAAAGATTTGCTCGTCATATCATTCCCGCTACTTTTTTCAGCTTCATCGACATCGCAACCGCTTCCGTCGTCGATGAATATCGTCCCAACATCGCCTCCACCACCACCACTACTGCTATTACCACTACCGTGGTGTTCTACGGTGCAATACACGAAAATCGGCCGTTGTTTCAGTTGTTGGCGTTGATAATCCACACCGTTCTCTTCTTTTCCTCCTCCTCCTCCCCTCTTGCGCAGTCGCTCGTTCGCGTTGCACGCCACCGACAACGGTCCAGCGCCGTCGCAGAAAAACATCACATCGACTGGAGGCATCGTCGACTCTCCGAATAAAAAGCAATCCTCGGCGACGTCGATGATGATGTTCTTTCCGTTCTCTTCCTCCTCTTTCGTCGCCGAAGAAGAAGACGAGGACAAGGACGATACGCGTGCTCTCAACCGTCGACAGAGCGCGATAGATTTCCGGTCGCCGATATCGCTCGCGAGAAGAATCCCACCGGAAAGCGCCACGTCCTTTTCCGTCACAAAACTGCAAGCATCGTTCGCTTCTTTTCTGTTCGCACCTTCACCACCGAGGCCCGGCGCAGCAGCAGCACCGACGACGACGAGCGCATCGCACAGCGTGATTTTCGTCACGAAACATCCCTCCTCTCCTTTTCCAAACGATGTCGTGCGTTTGTCTTTCTCATTCTCGTTCTCGTTCTTGTTGTTGTTCTCGTCGTTCGAAAGTAATAGCAGAAGGAGAGAGAGCTGCGCGGCGACGTGCACGCCGAGCCCGTTCGACAGGCCGCAAATGCACGCGTGCATGTGTTACGTGTGTTATCGCGTGTTTTGTGCGGTGTCGTACAGAAGTTTTTTGTTTTTTTTCTCTTTGGGACACGCACGCTCGCTGCTCTCTCGTTTCTTTCTTCATATTTTATATATTCAAAAGCACTCTCTCCGCGTGTTAACCCCCCCTCCTCTTGAGAGCGAGAGAGAGAGAACAAACACATGCGAAGCTTGACGCTGGCGAGTAGCAC
>Ga0255763_1000095_pt1 | contig 87210 bp, 84 predicted proteins | sample 041ome_2_FD_179963 | JGI IMG/M metagenome (GOLD analysis project Ga0255763, IMG submission 179963) | Coastal salt marsh microbial communities from the Groves Creek Marsh, Skidaway Island, Georgia - 041406US metaG (version 2) | ecosystem: Environmental > Aquatic > Marine > Intertidal zone > Salt...
TAATCGCAAACCCTTTGACAGGTCCTGAACCAATTCCGGCCAAAATAATCGCAACCAGCAACGTTGTGATGTTCGAATCCAGAATCGTGACAAAGGCCCGTTCGAAACCGATGCGAATCGCCTGCGGATCAGCAAGACCACGCATTCGTTCCTCGCGAATCCGAGAGAAGATCAAGACATTCGCATCAACAGCCATACCGACCGTCAAGACAATGCCAGCGATACCAGGCAAGGTCAAAACAGCCTGGAACAGACTCATGATGGCAATCAACAGAACGAGATTGACAGCAAGAGCGACATTAGCGATCACGCCAAACCCGCGATAAAACGCGATCATAAAGGCCATCACCAATACAAACCCGATGATCACCGAATTCAGGCCACGCTCGATATTCTCGGCACCCAGACTTGGACCAATGGTGCGCTCTTCAACAAAATAGATGGGTGCAGCCAGTGCGCCAGCTCTCAATAACAAGGCGAGCTCTGAGGCTTCACGAGAATTATCCAGGCCCGTGATACGGAACTGATTGCCAAGTACCGCCTGAATGGTGGCTAACGAAATAATCCCCTGCTCTTTATAGCGAATTTGTTTCTGTTCGCCAGTTTGACGGTCGATCTCCGTACGCGTCCGTGACTCAATGAAAATCACTGCCATCCGACGACCGACTGAGGTTTTGGTCACATCAGCCATACGGCGACCACCAGACGCATCTAGGTTGATATTGACCTGCGGCATGCCGTTTTCATCAAAGCTTGATCGCGCATCGCTGACGGAATTACCTGTTGTGATAATGTCTCGCTCAAGCTGAGCAATCCGCTCGTTGGCCCGAAATTGGAACTGCTGCGTTTCACGAACCGGAGCATCCGGTAGTGCTTCTAACCGAAATTCCAAATTCGCTGTGGCACCCAACACGCGTTTGGCAGTGGCGGTATCCTGTACACCTGGCAATTCCACCACAATGCGGTTTTGACCCTGACGCTGCACCAGTGGCTCGGAGACTCCAAGCTCATTGACTCGATTTCTGAGCGTTGTTAGGTTTTGGCTAACGGCATAATCTTCGATGTTGGCCTGCTCACCTTCAGCCAGCAAAAGATCCACAAACGCCGCTCCATCACGATCATCTTCGCGATAAGCAAATACGCCTGTGTATTCTGATCGGACTCGATCAATCCCCACTGCTCGGGTCTCTGCATTTAAAAACCGAATTTCGATTTCACCACCGGGTTTGACATCCACAGATCGAAAACGGATTCGTTCTTTTCTGAGCATCTGTTTGATTTCAGAGGCATAAGCATCGAGGCGTTGCGAGACCGCAGCTTCAAGGTCGACTTCCATCAAAAAGTGAACACCGCCACGAAGATCGAGGCCTAACTTCATCGGATTCGCACCGATCGACTGCAACCATTCAGGGGTCGTTGGTGCCAAATTTAAGGCGACAATGAAATCAGAACCCAAAGCCTTCTGGACAACGCTTTTCGCCTTGATCTGCGCTTCCACCGAATCAAATCGAATCAACGCTTGCGAATTTTCAAATTCCCGTGCTAGGGGCGTCAATCCTGCGTCTTTCAGTGCCTCTTCGGCACGAATCACGTCAAGCTCACCTAAAAGCTCAGTTGAGCGATTGGATGTGATCTGGACCGCTGGGTCGTCTGGAAACCCGTTGGGCAGACCATAGAGCGCACCGAGAATGAGGGAGACGACCACGACGATCGTCTTCCAAAGTGAAAAGCGTTGAATCACAAGTTATCCAATTATGCGTTTGAGTCTTTCAAAGTGCCTTTCGGGAGAAGGACAGCCACTGCAGGCTTTTGCACCAACACTTCGACGCCATCCGCGATTTCGACAGTCAATACATCATCAGCCACTTTGGTGATGCGACCCATCAAACCACCACCTGTGGCGATTTCGTCGCCTTTTGCCAGGTTTTCAATCAAATTTTTGTGCTCTTTGGCGCGCTTTTGCTGTGGACGCCAGAGCAAGAAGTAGAAGATGGCGATAAAGCCAACCAACATTAGAATCTGGAACATTGGATCCGGGCCAGCAGGCGCCGTGTTCGCGTATGCACTTGAAATCATATCAACATCATCCAGTGAAGTTTTGAAAGTCGCGTAAAACTACAGGTTGGCGGGCGCTTAGGCAACCATGATTGGCATTTTGGCAAGATCAAAATGATGAAAATGTAGCTAGGTTGATCGGCCAATATCTAATGGTTTCATCAGACTTCTGGAACTTACCGTCGGGTCAATTCTGAATACCAAGCACTCACAGGGCGATTGAAAAACTCATCCATCAAGATCAATGATGGTAGCGGCAACGATTAATTCATGAAGCGATGCGGTCAATCGAATGACGGCACCGAACGTCCTTGTCGTTCAAAGAACTGCTGAACAAACTGATCAAGTGTTTGGGTTGCAATTGCATCGCGGAGGCCCTGCATCACGCGCTGGTAATGCCGAAGGTTGTGAATCGTGTTGAGAGTTGCTCCTAAGATCTCTCCACACTTATCTAAGTGATGCAAGTAGGCACGACTGTAGTGCTTGCAGGTGTAACAATCGCATGCCTCGTCAATGGGTCCCTCATGGGTCCGATTTGCAGCATTTCGGAGCTTCAAGACACCAGCATCAATAAACAAATGACTGTTTCGCGCATTACGTGTGGGCATCACGCAGTCGAACATATCCACGCCACGCCGGACACCTTCAACTAAATCCTCAGGCTTACCGACACCCATGACATAACGGGGTTGATCTTTCGGTAATCGTGGTGCGGTATGACGCATCACTTTAAACATCTCGTCTTTGGGCTCGCCAACAGATAATCCGCCAATCGCATAGCCGTCGAAACCCATTGCGACCAACGCCTCTAAACTCTGATCACGTTGATCTAAAAACATGGAGCCCTGCACAATTCCGAACAATGCCGATGGTGAATCGGCATGTGCCTCGAGTGATCGTTTCGCCCAGCGTAGACTTAATTCCATCGAGTGTTGCGATTCTTCAACAGTCACTGGGTAGGGCGTACACTCGTCAAAAATCATCACGATGTCAGAGCCCAACTGACGTTGAACCGCCATCGATCGCTCGGGATCTAACCAGACTTCGGATCCATCCACCGGACTTCTGAATTTCACGCCCTCTTCGGTAATCTTTCGCATGTTGCCAAGACTGAACACCTGAAACCCACCTGAATCGGTCAGGATTGGTCGATCCCAATGAATCATCGAGTGCAGACCACCAAGTGCCGCAACCTGGTCTGCGCCCGGGCGCAGCATCAAATGAAAGGTATTACCCAACAAGATCTCAGCACCACTCTCGATCACTTGGTCTGTGGTCACTCCTTTCACGGTTCCGTAGGTCCCGACTGGCATAAAAGCCGGAGTCTGAATCGATCCTCTCGGAAAGGTGATTTCTCCTCGGCGAGCAAGTCCATCAGTAGCTTTGACTTGAAAGGTCATGTGGCATTCAGGACGCATGGCTGGCCTCTGGATCTCGTGTCATCAAACAGGCGTCACCGTAGCTGAAAAATCGATAGCCTTCACGGACCGCCTCTTGGTAGGCAGCCATCATTCGTTCGTATCCCCCAAATGCTGACACCAACATCAGAAGCGTTGATTCGGGCAAATGAAAATTAGTGAACAACATGTCGATCACGTTGAATTGGTACCCTGGAGTAATAAAGATCGACGTTTCGTCCGACCCAGCCTTGATCTGTCCGCCATTGGCGGCAGCTGATCCCTCAAGACAGCGCATTGTCGTTGTTCCAATCGCGATGATACGCCGACCGGTGGCTCTCGCTTCCTGAATAGTCTCGCATACCTCCGGAGAAATGTTGTACCACTCGCCGTGCATCTGATGCTCACTCAAATCATCAACTCGCACGGGGTTAAAGGTACCGGCACCCACGTGCAGAGTCACTTCACACCAGGTTGCGCCCTGTTCTTTGATTGCTTGAATCATCGACTCATCGATATGTAAACCAGCCGTCGGTGCCGCGACGGCACCCGGGTCTTTCGCGAATACCGTTTGGTAGCGTTCTCGATCGGACGCTGTGTCATCTCGCTTGATATAGGGTGGCAGTGGAATATGTCCGTGGGCCTCAGCCATCTCAAGAATGCGAAGCGAGGGATCAGACTCCAATAAGAATAGATCACCATCTCGACCCGTGATTGTGAGTTCAAATCCACCATCCATCTGAAGCACAGCACCCTCTTTCGGTGCCTTCGATGCTTTGACAAATGCGCGAACAGCATGCTCTGACAATAACCGCTCGATCATCACTTCAATTCGGCCGCCCGATGCTTTTGCACCAAAGAGCCGCGCTGGAAAGACGCGGGTGTTATTCGCAACCACCACATCTCCCGCGCGGATCAAAGACGGCAAATCCGAGACCTGGCGATGGGCGAACGGCTGACCAGGATTAATCACCATGAGACGACTGTCAGTGCGATTGTCAAGCGGTTGGCTCGCAATCAAATCATCGGGTAATTGGTATGCAAAATCTTGACGTTTCAAAGGTGACCTCATGGTTTAGCGATCGTGAGTCTAAATTCTTTAACAAAATAAAAAAGAGACTACTTTGGTTTTTTTATGAAAAATCGATCACAGACGCTCTTTTTCGATTAAAGCATGTTGACCAATTCGATTATTCTCTTAGCCACGACATAGCTAGCTTGATGATTCACAGATCTAGCTGACGAGTACCCTGCAGGCCTTAGATATGCGAAAAGCAGATGACAAAAACGCCATGGTTGTTTAGTATTCGCGTCCCATAGCCGAAGTGGTGGAACTGGTAGACACGACGGATTCAAAATCCGTTGCCTTTGCGGGCTTGGGGGTTCGAGTCCCCCCTTCGGTACCAAACTCCCAACAGCGAAAAGATGCGCCCGTGTCAAAAGTCAGCTGCTACATCATCGCCTTCAACGAAGCCAACAAAATCCGCCCAGCCATCGAAAGTGTGATCGAGTGGGCCGATGAAGTGATTCTTTGTGATTCGCACTCGACCGATGAGACAGCCAGTATTGCCGAATCACTGGGTGCACGTGTTGTTCAAATCGACTTTCACGGCTTTGGGCAATTAAGGAATGACGCGATCGCAGCTTGTCAGCATGAGTGGATCTTCTCATTGGATTCCGATGAACGCTGCACGCCTGAAGCCCGCGATGAAATTCTCTCGATTGTTCGAAAGAATGAGGCAGATGGGCCGGTTGCCTATTTCATGCCACGACAAAATTATCTCCTGGGCCGTTGGGTGAAACATTCCGGCTGGAATCCCGATTATCGGCAGCCTCAATTGTTTCGACAAGGTCATTTGAGCTACACCCTTGAAGAGGTCCATGAAGGATTTGTTTGTGAGGGCCCCATCGGTCATTTGACGCAATCCATTTGGCAGTTCCCGTTTGAAAATCTTGAACAGATGCTGCACAAAGCCCAGCGATACTCGACACTCGGTGCGCAAAAACTCCTCCGAAACCAGAAAAGAGGTGGGATGGGACCTGCCTTGATCCATGGGCTTTCGATGTTTTTAAAAATCTATCTACTAAAAAGCGGCTGGCGTGATGGACGCGCCGGGTTTGCCATTGCCATTGGTGGATTTATCGGTGCGTTCTATAAATATGCGAAACTAGCGGAACTGGAAAACGATTGGACGGAACCAAGCATGCCTAAAGTCGGAAAGCCTAAGTCATGATCAAACACGCGGCACTGGTCACAGTCGTCGCAACCGCCGGGTTACTTTACACAGCGCTAACCCGAGAAACCGATTTAGCCGAATTTGACCGCAAAGAACTTGAGGCGTTGATTGAATCACCTCGCCCTGCTTTGACTCTCAATCCCCTAGTCGAAGACCATCGGCAGCAATTTGCGCGACTGATGATGGATTATGCCGAACAAGAAAATGAGCGACTTCGCGCAGCGCGTGCTTTTATCCCCGGGATCATCGAACGCCAGACGAAGAGTATCGAGCCAGATCCAGCCCTTACACTATTGATGACCCACTTTGACATCGATCCAGATACCTCGCTCGATTACATCGAGGCGGAGCTCTATCTGCGAGTCGATGGCTTACCGCCCGCGTTGGTCGCAACCCAAGCTGCAATCGAGTCGGCTTGGGGCGAATCGCGATTTGCGATCGAAGGCAATAACTACTTCGGCCACCAATGCTACGAACAAGGCTGTGGTATCAAACCCAAACAGAGCAAGAAGAAAGCGCTTGAAGTCAGACGCTTTGAGACCATCGGTGACTCTGTCGCCGCGTATTATCAGAACATCAACACCCATCGAGCATATCGAGATCTCCGCAAGTTACGGCTTGATCTACGAACCCAGAACCAACCGTTGACCACCAAAGCATTGATTCCAACGCTCAGTCGATATTCCGAACTTGGTCAAAAGTATTTGAGGATCCTCAGATCGGTCTTTCGGTCTGACTACATTCAATTAGCGCAACAAGTTGAGCCTGATGCAGGTCAGTAGCGCACCCATATGGAAACGCCTGTTGGCTTTGATCTACGATGCGTTAGTGGTCACAGCTCTGATCTTAATCTCAGGCCTCATTGCTTCGGTAATTGCTCAAGGTGAAGCACCATCCTGGCTCACGCAACTCCTCATCGTCTTGTCCGTGGGTGGCTATTTCTGGTGGTCGTGGTCACGTGGTGGGAAGACGGCCGGCATGCGAGCCTGGCGGCTTCGCGTGGTAGGAATGGACGGAGAACCGCTGACGAGCCAAGTGGCGATGAAACGATTGATGATGTGCATTCTGACCCTAGCGCCAACAGGGGTTCCTTTACTGACCGGTTGGTTATCGCCCATTGGTCAGACAGTCTACGACTCCCTATCCAACACCCGAGTGGTTGCGGAACCTAAGCCGCCCAAGTCAACGCAATAATCGCGGCGTCAGTAACAACGGGATACACAGCGGCAAAATAATCGCCAGTGACGGATGACCGCCCGCTAAAAACACAGCAGGCGATGCCATGTCCATCGCATATTTAAACACCAGCCCAATCAAGACCGCGATAAATACCCGTGTCGACATACCGAGTGAGCGCATGGATCCAAAGGCCGTCGCTGAAGCCAGCAACGCGAGTGCAATCAAGGTCACAGGAAGCAGTAATCGCTGCCAAAACAGTTGGCTGTGTGCTCGTGCGTTCAATCCTTCGTCAGTCAAATAAGTGGCCGCATCCCAAAGCTCACTCAGTGACAAAGCATCCGGATTTTGCACTAACCAACGCACCTGTCGTTCAGTCAGGTTCGAGGTCTGACTCAATGCACGAGTCTCAGTCAGGATCTGATCCCCCGCAAAGGTCAATACACGGGCATCGGCAAGCTCGACTTGATTGCCTTGAAAAGACACTGCTTGCGACGCTGTCAATTGTGCAATCTCATCACGGCTTTCGCTCATTTCGATTTGCTTCCAGAGTCTCACCGAGCCATCGGCCGCACCTTCCACAAACACATATCGGCCAGATTCTCGAGTCCAGATTGAGTCTTTGACTCCACCTGCGACGTTGGCATCTTTTAAGGCTTGGCTAAACCGTTCGGCATTCGGCATCCCAACCTCTGCAACGACAATGGAGCCGATGAGAATGGGGGACAACACCCAGATGATCTTCAAAAAGATCTGTCGGATACTCAGTCCTGCAGCTCTTAAGATGGTTAATTCGCTCGACTGGGCCAAACCGCCGAGTCCAGCGGCGACAGCAATTAACACCATCAATGGCAGATCCAAATACAAACGCCTCGGCATCCCTAACAGGGAAACCCAAGCAATTTCCTCTGCGGTGTAATTGGTGTGCGGCAACTTGGCTTCATCCAAGAGACGAAACACCAGTTCAAGACCGAAGAACACCAAAAAGACAACGAAAAAAGAGACCCAAATCGCGCGCGCCAATAACCAGGTGGAGCGGTTCATCGAATCCCCCAGCGCTGGCCAAGCCGACCAAACCCAATGAGCAGAACGACGACCGTAAGAACCACCAAATGCACCCAAAATAATCCAGGCCAAGGTAACCATTGACCCAAGGTGACAGCTTTTTGAGCGAAGGATAAGGCCGTGATATAGCCAAACTGGATCAAAATAATCGGAATCACCCAAATGAAACGGCTTTGTCGGGGCGATCCCCTTCCCATCAAGAATGCCCAAGGCAACATCAGAAGACACACGATCGGTAACGAGATGCGCCACGACGCAATCGCTAACTCAGGGGGCTTACCTGATGCGATCAGCGCTTCTGTGGATTTGGTATCTAACGAATCGGGTCGGTTTTCCGTTTCTGGACTCAATCGGATGAGGTAACGATCAAACTTCGAGATTTCCCAATCGAGTGCGGTTTCCGTCCCGATGTGACGATAGCCATCAAACAGCACCAAATACTTTTCCCCACCGTTGAGTTCCTGACGCGCGGTCTGACCGGTTAAAAAGACCTCCGTCTCTTTGCTCTCAGATGGCTCGACGATAAAGACATCAATTAAGGATTCGCGATCTTCAGAGATGGATTCGGCATAGATGAGTCGTCCTGACTTGTCAGTCTGAAAGCGTCCTGGAACGACAGTATCAAACACCGTCAGGTTTTCTTTGGCGACGACTTGCCGATCAAGTTCACGGGCCACTTCAGGTGACAAAACCAATGACAGCCATCCGACCAAGACAGCCACCAAGGCTGCCGGTACCAAGACGATGGCAAATAAGCGTGTGTTGGAATAGCCAGCCGCGCGCAAAATAGTCAGCTCCGACTCCTGATTCATCCGACTCATCACCAAAAGCACGGAAAGGGTCAAGGCTAAGGGTAAAATCAGCTCCAGTGATGACGGGATCCGCCATAAGATCATGGTCAGCATCAGTTCGACCGAGAGCTCGCCGTTGGCTGTTTTTTCCAAGAACTGGATAAATCGACCACTTAACACTACTAATAGAAGAACGAGGGAAACACCCGCGGTGGTTTCCAGAATCTCGCGACTGAAGTACCTCAGAATGATCAAATGCCCTACACTTCCATGCTTACTAAACCATCAAGGAGTCACCCATGGAGATTAGCCTCATTACAACCTCTCTCACCGAACTTGAGACCGACTGTCTCGTCATCGGCGTCTCCGAAGATGACAGTGTAGAGGGAAGAGCCAAGGAACTCGACACGCTGATTGCAGATTGTCTCGATTCCGGGGACTTCAAACCGAAATCCGGAAGCCAGATCACGTTGAGGAAACCGCAGGGACTGAAAGCTAAGCGCCTTGTGTTGTTGGGTCTTGGCAAAGCCGATGCCTTTGATGCTCTCGCTCAAAACGACGCCTTTGTGGGTCTTGGCAAAACACTGAAAGGATTGCCGATCACTGAGGCCACCTTAGATCTCACCTCCCTGACCCAAGGACATGCCGGGACCCTAGAACGCCTAGGCTATGGTCTCCAGTGGGCTTCCTACGAGTACACCACCACCAAACCGAAACCTGCAGACAGTGAGGCAAAGGAATTAAGTGTCCTATCGTTAATTGGCTCTGACTCGGAAAAGAAGCACTTTGAAACCGGACTCACCATTGGTGAGGGTGCGAATCTGACCCGTGAATTAGGCAATCTTCCCGGCAATACCTGTACTCCCCGCTACTTGGCCGATCAAGCTGTGCACTTAGCAGAGCGTTTTCCCAAGTTATCTTGTGAGGTCTTTGATGAAGATGCCATGGCTGAGATTGGTATGCATTGCTTACTGTCGGTCTCACACGGCAGTGACGAACCTGCACGCTTTATTATTTTAAAGTACCAAGGAGCCAAAGACGCGACAGCCAAACCGAAAGTATTAGTCGGCAAAGGGGTGACCTTTGATACTGGCGGGATCAGCTTAAAGCCCGGCGCCGGGATGGACGAGATGAAATTTGATATGTGTGGAGCAGCAACCGTGATGGGTTGTATGCAAAGCATTTGTGACATGAATCTCGAAGCCAATGTTATTGGCGTGATTGCCGCTGTTGAAAATATGCCATCTGGAGCTGCCACCAAACCTGGTGACGTGGTCACGACACTTGCTGGGAAAACGGTCGAGATCTTAAATACCGATGCCGAAGGCCGCTTAGTCCTCTGCGATGCCCTGACCTATGTCGAGCGCTTTGATCCAGAAGCTGTGGTGGATATCGCAACACTGACGGGCGCTTGTTTGATTGCGTTGGGGAAACACAACACCGGTCTTCTCAGTACCGATGATGCCTTGGCTGATGAACTCTTTCAGCTCGGGAAGGAAACGGGTGATCCTTGTTGGCGATTACCGATTGAGGCGCCCTATCAGAAGTTATTGGATTCGAATTTCGCGGATATGGCCAATATCGGTGGACGCGATGCGGGCACCATCACAGCAGCCTGTTTCTTGTCACGATTTACCGAAAACTATCGCTGGGCGCACTTGGATATTGCCGGGACCGCTTGGTTCAGTGGTGGTAAAGCCAAAGGGGCCACCGGGCGTCCTGTACCATTGTTGGTGAATTGGCTCCGCGCGTGACCAAGGTGTCGTTTTACATCTTGGCTGAAGAGTCTCTGGAAGCCCGGGCACGCTTTGCAGTGAAGTTTGTGCGACAATCCTTCCGGAAGGGTTTAGATGTTCACTGTCATATGGCAAGTGCATCTGAGGCCGAGGCGTTAGATCAGCTCTTGTGGGATGATGAGGAGAGTTTTATCCCGCACGAGGTGAAGCAAGACGACTCACCGAAAGCACCTGTGGGAATCGGTTGGCAAAACCCAACCGATCGCCATGGTGTGTTGGTCAATTTAGGTGGCGAGCTGCCCCCATGGTTTTCACACTTCGACCACTTAGTCGAAATTGTGGTGCAAGAACCCAAGGTTTTGGACACAACCCGAAACATTTGGAAACAATTGAAATTTGACGGATATCCGATCACACAACACGATCTGCGTAAATGACTGACACTTTAAACAAAACATACGACCCTTCTGCCATTGAAACTCGTTGGTACGCGTTCTGGGAATCCCAAGGACACTTCGCTCCTTCTGGGGAAGGCACACCCTATTCCATCATGATCCCGCCACCGAATGTGACCGGATCCCTGCACATGGGTCACGCCTTCCAAGACACCATCATGGATGCACTGATTCGCTACCATCGGATGCTTGGGCACGACACGCTTTGGCAGGTCGGCACAGACCACGCCGGGATCGCCACACAAATGTTGGTCGAGCGCCAATTGTTGGCATCAAACATCTCTCGGCATGATTTAGGGCGTGAAAAATTCTTAGACAAGGTCTGGGAATGGAAGCACACGTCAGGCGGCATGATCACCCAACAGTTACGCCGAATGGGTGCCTCTGTGGATTGGTCACGAGAGCGCTTCACGATGGACGAGGGTTGCTCTCGGGCGGTCCAGGAAGTCTTTATTCGGCTGTTTGATGAAGGTCTGATTTACCGCGGCCAACGACTGGTGAACTGGGATCCGGTCCTCCACACCGCGATTTCCGATTTGGAAGTGGTCAGTGAAGAAGAACAAGGCTCTCTATGGCATTTCCGTTACCCCTTAGCGGATGGATCCGGACATTTGGTGGTGGCGACCACTCGTCCTGAAACCATGCTTGGCGACAGTGCGGTTGCGGTTCACCCTGAGGATGAGCGCTATGGCCATTTGATTGGAAAGACGATCTTGCTGCCACTGACAGACCGTGAAATCCCGATTATTGCCGATGACTATGTCGATCCTGAATTCGGGACTGGATGTGTGAAGATCACGCCAGCTCACGATTTCAATGACTACGCCATGGGTGAACGTCATGGTCTGGCCATGATCAACATCCTCACCAAAGACGCGAAACTGAACGATGAGGTCCCTGACGCTTATCGAGGCCTTGATCGTTTTGAGGCGAGAGCACAGATCGTGACTGATCTGGATGCTCTTGGATTATTAGAGGCCATTGACCCACACACCTTAAAGGTTCCACGCGGTGATCGCTCGGGTGTCGTGATTGAGCCACTATTAACAGATCAATGGTTTGTCGCGGTCGAAACGCTCGCCAAACCGGCAATCGAGGCTGTCGAAAATGGGTCCATCCAGTTTGTTCCCAAACAGTGGGAAAACACCTACTTTGCCTGGATGCGCGATCTGAAAGATTGGTGTATTTCCCGCCAACTGTGGTGGGGTCATCGAATTCCGGCATTTTATGATGACGCCGGTCGAATTTATGTGGCTGAAAACGAAGAGGCCGCACGGACGAAGTATCAGCTCGGTGCCGATGTGACACTGACCCAAGACGATGACGTCTTGGATACCTGGTTCTCGTCAGCCCTTTGGACGTTCTCCACACTCGGCTGGCCGGATGATACCGAGGCGCTCAAGCGCTATCACCCGACCAGTGTTCTAGTGACCGGCTTTGACATCATTTTCTTCTGGGTGGCTCGGATGATCATGATGACTCTGAAGTTTACCGATCAAGTGCCTTTTCAAACTGTCTATGTTCATGGTCTGGTGCGTGATGCAGAAGGCCAGAAAATGTCGAAATCCAAGGGCAATGTGCTGGATCCGATTGATCTGATTGACGGGATTTCCCTGGATGATCTGGTCGCCAAACGCACCGGCTCCTTGATGCAGCCAAAAATGCAGCAAGCCATTGAGAAAGCGACACGTCGACAGTTCCCGGATGGACTGCAAAGCTATGGGACTGACGCTTTACGCTTTACCTTCTGCTCACTGGCGTCCACCGGACGAGACATTAATTTTGATGTGGGTCGGATTGAGGGCTATCGGAACTTCTGCAACAAGCTCTGGAATGCAACCCGCTTTGTGATGATGAAGATTGATGGGCATCAGCTGACTGAGCTTGATGCATCACAGATGACAGTCTTTGATCGTTGGATTCGGTCAAGTCTGCAAGCCACTGAAGAGAAAGTCGCGCAAGCAGTGGCATCGTATCGATTGGATTTGGCGAGTCAGGCGATCTATGAATTTGTCTGGAATGAGTACTGCGATTGGTATCTCGAGCTCACGAAACCGATTTTAGCTGAAGGTGGCGCAAGCCTTGAGACTCAGGCGGCAACGCGTCGAACCTTGGTTGGAGTCTTGGAAACCATTTTGCGATTAGCGCATCCATTTATTCCTTACATCACCGAAGAGTTATGGCAACAGGTCGCACCACTCATCGGCCGTGGTGGAGATACGGTCTCTAAAGCACCTTATCCGACCGCTGATGCGTCAAAAGTGGATCAAGAGGCTGAATCCGATGTGGATTGGATGAAAGCCGTGATTGTTGCCGTGCGAACCATCCGTGGCGAAATGAATCTCTCACCGGCAAAAGAAATCCCGATGATGCTCGCGGGTGGATCTGCTGAAGATCGAGTGCGCCTGACGCGCTTGGAGTCGTTGATTGTGCCGCTCGCCAAGGTGTCTGATGTGCGTTTCGTGGATGAGGGAGAAGCTCTCCCCGCATCATCAACACAGCTCATTGGAAAACTCGAAGTCCATGTTCCCATGGCAGGGCTCATCGATATCGAGGCCGAAGTCGCACGCCTTGAGAAACAGCTGAAGAAGCTCGACGGTGAGATCAAAGGATTAAGTGGCAAACTCAATAATCCAGGCTTTACCGATAAAGCCCCGGCTGAAGTGGTCGAACGCGAACGCGGACGACTACAAGACGCGCAAGCGCAGTTCGAGAAAATCACTGTCACAATAAGCGAACTGAAACAGAGGTAAAACCGGACAAGAAATTGAATCAAAATGGTTTGTTCAATGAATAAATTCTATCGAAAATCGTGATTCGGAATTTATCCACAGCCAAATAAAACGCAAAGCCAGAGTTTCTCTGGCTTTGCCGTTTTCAAGCATCAGTTCTCCCCAATTTATCCACAAAAATTTTGGATTGACTTAGCGGTCAACCACAGTATCTTGTGTCCGAGATTCATAGGAACCCCAAGATCTTGGGGTCAACCCAAAAATAGTAACCAGGGACTTGGTGGAGGCCGCATGTATCAATCAAGCCGTGTTAGCGGGCAACAAGAAGAACAAACAGTCGCGCCAAAGGCTGCGCCTGTGTCACCTCAGGCGACACCTGCGCCCGGTGAAATCCGGGTCATGAAACGAAACGGTGCTGTAGTCGGTTTTGATGCCACCAAAATCGTCGTCGCCATGAGTAAGGCGTTTTTGGCTGTTGAAGGCAATACCGCCGCTGCCAGTAACCGAATTCATGAAACCGTTGAACGGCTCACAGCCCAGGTGGTCGATACGTTCCGCCGTCGCATGCCCTCAGGTGGCATCGTGCACATTGAAGACATCCAAGACCAGGTTGAGCTTTGCTTGATGCGGAATGGTGAACACCGGGTCGCTCGTGACTACGTACTGTATCGGGAAGAACGAAAGCGTATGCGCTCTGAGAAGATTGAGACGCTGCGTGAAGATCATCCTGAAATCAAAATTGTCAAAGAAGATGGCACAAGAGAGCCATTGGATGTCGGTCGCTTAAAAACAGTCATTGCCGAGGCCTGTGAGGGCTTAGGGGACGTTGACGGCTCAATTGTCTTGTCTGAAACGTTAAAGAACCTCTATGACGGTGTGACACAACATGATGTCAACACCGCGTTAATCATGAGCGCGCGGACGTTGGTTGAGAAAGAGCCAAACTATACCTATGTCACGGCTCGATTGTTATTGGATGACATCCGAGCGAAGTCGCTGACGCGGTTGGGAGTTGCTGAAAAGGCCACTCAATTTGAGATGGAAACGCTCTACCCACAGGCCCTGAAAGCATTTTTACAACTCGCGGTCGAGAGCGAATTGGTCTCTGCTGAATTACTGGACTACAACATCGATCAAATGGCGGCTGCACTGATTGCCGAGCGCGACAACCAGTTTACTTACTTGGGCTTGCAAACATTATATGACCGTTACTTCATCCACAAAGATGAAGTCCGAATTGAATTGCCTCAGGTATTTTTCATGCGGATCGCGATGGGACTCGCTCTGAAAGAAGACAACCGTGAAGAGCGTGCGATTGAGTTCTATCAGTTGCTTTCAAGTTTTGATTACATGGCCTCAACGCCAACATTGTTCAACTCGGGAACCTTAAGAAGTCAGCTGTCGAGCTGCTACCTCACCACAGTTCCAGACAACCTTGACGGTATCTATGGTGCGATTCGCGACAATGCGATGTTGTCAAAATGGGCCGGTGGATTAGGCAATGACTGGACACCTGTTCGCTCACTGGGTTCATACATCAAAGGCACCAACGGGAAGAGCCAAGGGGTGGTTCCGTTCTTGAAAGTCGTCAACGATACGGCAGTCGCAGTCAATCAAGGCGGAAAGCGCAAAGGTGCGGTCTGTGCCTACTTAGAAACCTGGCACATGGATATCGAAGAATTCTTAGAGCTTCGCAAAAATACCGGGGATGATCGTCGCCGGACACACGACATGAATACCGCCAATTGGGTTCCTGACCTATTCATGAAGCGGGTCTTTGAAGATGCTGAGTGGACACTGTTCTCGCCATCGACCTGCCCAGATTTGCATGATCTGTTCGGTCAAGCCTTCGAGGCGCGCTACAACGAATACGAAGCCATGACCCATAGCGGAGAAATTACCCATTTCAAGCGGGTCCAAGCGAAAGATCTGTGGCGGAAAATGCTGTCGATGTTGTTCGAGACAGGCCACCCATGGATTACCTTTAAAGATGCGTGCAATTTAAGAAGTCCGCAGCAACATGCTGGTGTTGTGCACTCATCGAATCTGTGTACTGAGATCACGCTCAACACATCAAACGACGAAATTGCAGTCTGTAACCTTGGCTCTGTCAACTTAAGACAACACGTCACAAAAGACGGTGGTCTAGATCGAGAGAAACTCGGCAAAACTGTCAAGACAGCTGTCCGGATGCTCGATAACGTGATCGACATTAACTACTATGCGGTCCCACAGGCTGAAAATTCCAACATGAAGCATCGCCCTGTCGGTCTTGGCATCATGGGTTTCCAGGATGCCTTGTATGAGCTCGGGATTGCCTACGGATCTGACGAAGCGGTGCAGTTTGCTGATGAATCGATGGAAGTAGTCTCGTACTACGCGATCGAAGCCTCAGCGGAACTGGCTCGCGAACGCGGAGCGTATTCAAGTTTTGACGGAAGCCTCTGGTCACAGGGCGTCCTACCAATTGATTCCATTGAGAAATTGAGGGAAGAACGTGGAGCCAACTACCTTAACATGGACACCTCCGCACAGCTTGACTGGACGGAACTCAGAGAAAAAGCTAAAGGTGGAATGCGGAACTCAAACGTCATGGCCATCGCACCAACAGCCACGATCGCAAACATCACTGGCGTGTCGCAATCGATTGAACCCACCTACCAAAACCTCTACGTAAAATCGAACCTGTCGGGCGAATTTACCGTGGTCAATCCTTATCTTGTCCGAGATCTGAAAGAACGCGGACTTTGGGATAATGTGATGGTGAACGATCTGAAATATTATGATGGATCAGTACAGCAAATTGCACGGATACCAGATGACCTCAAAGCGCTGTACGCCACCTCGTTTGAGCTGGAAACACGCTGGATTGTCGAAGCAGCAGCCCGTCGCCAGAAATGGATCGATCAGGCCCAAAGCCTCAACATCTATATCGCCAATGCCAACGGGAAGAAACTCGATGTCACGTATCGGATGGCTTGGTTCAGTGGTCTGAAAACAACCTATTACCTCCGCGCACTCGGCGCAACGCAAGCGGAAAAATCCACCATTAACAAATCGAACCTGAATGCGGTCTCCGCAACTCAGGTCGCACAGGTTGCCGAACCTGCTGCTGTACCTAAGGCTTGCAGTCTGGATGATCCAGATTGCGAAGCCTGCCAGTAAATCGAACGATTTGAAGGAGAAGAAAGAGAATGCTGAATTGGGACGCGTTTAACGAACCTGAAGAGCACATCGCCCCACCACCCCCAAAGCAGGCGAAGTCCGAAGAACCACAACAGCAGCTCGCGATTGAGCCTGCACCTGTGGCTGAAGTGGCCGATGCGACACGCTTTGAGCCGACCGGTTCTGCTGCCTTTGAGGCGGCACAACAGGCGCTTGAGCAACTGGATGTTGCACCTGGTCTTGAAGAACTTGAGATGGGTGCAGATCGTGTGCAAGTCGATCAAAAGCGGATGATCAACTGCCGCGCTGACTTGAACCAGCTGGTGCCGTTTAAATATGAGTGGGCTTGGACCAAATATCTGGATGGCTGTGCTAACCACTGGATGCCACAAGAAATCAATATGACGCAAGATATCGCGTTGTGGAGATCCAATGATGGTTTGTCGGAAGATGAGCGGAAGATCGTGATGCGGAATCTCGGTTTCTTCTCAACGGCCGATTCACTGGTCGCGAATAACTTGGTGTTATCAATTTACCGATTGGTGACGAACCCAGAGTGTCGTCAGTATCTATTGCGTCAAGCGTTTGAAGAAGCGATTCATACGCATGCCTATCAGTACTGCATTGAATCGTTGGGAATGGATGAAGGTGAAATCTTCAACATGTACCGAGAAGTTCCAGCGGTGGCGAAAAAAGCAGCCTGGGCATTGAAGTACACCCAAGCCATCGGCAATCCGCAGTTCCAAACAGGAACGACGGAAAACGACCAAGAACTTTTACAGAACCTGATCGCATTTTACTGTGTGTTGGAAGGGTTATTCTTCTACTGCGGTTTCTCTCAGATTCTGTCGATGGGTCGCCGAAACAAGATGACCGGTGTTGCAGAGCAATTCCAGTACATCCTGCGAGATGAATCGATGCACGTGAACTTTGGTGTCGATGTGATCAACCAGATCAAAAACGAAAATCCAAAGCTGTGGACTGAAGAATTCCAGGCGAAGATGACGCAGATGATTTTAGAGGGCCTCGCTCTAGAAATTGAGTATGCACGTGACACCATGCCACGTGGAGTACTCGGGATGAATGCCCAGATGATGGAAGATTATCTGAAGTTCATCACCAACCGTCGTCTGACTCAGATTGGTTTGTCAGAGCAATTCCCTGGGGTGGAAAATCCATTCCCATGGATGAGTGAAATTATGGACCTTCGGAAAGAGAAGAACTTCTTCGAAACCCGGGTCACCGAGTATCAGGTCGGCGGCGCGCTGTCCTGGGACTAAACCTCAACCGAGGCTGATTTCAGCCCAGACTTCGGTCTGGGCTTTTTTATCCCTAAAATACGAGCAATGCAGCCGCAAGATCTCTATCGCCCGTCGATGATTTCTTCACGATTGTTTAAATGCCAGCTGGCGCTTGGCGAGTTCTTTGCTCAAAGATGAAGAATCATCGCTATACTCATCCCATGGATCTCTTTCTCGATACTGCCAACACCGAATGCTGGACTGCGCTTGCCAAAACAGGCCTGTTTACAGGAATCACCACAAATCCCCTTCTGCTTGAGCGCAGCGGTCTCAACACGTCGATCGAAACCTATCAGGAGCTCTATACCAAGGCGCTGGGTCTCGGTTATCCAAGCATCCAATTCCAGGTATTTGGAAGTGATTGGCTGCAATGCGCCCAAGCCATTCAAGCCATCGGTCCAGAGGTTGTGATTAAAATTCCAGCAAACGAGACTGGATTTTCAGTCGCCACACAACTGGATCTTCCACAACGAATCACACTGACTGCGGTGTACTCTGAGGGTCAAGTGATGGCGGCTGAGGCGCTCGAGGTTGCCTACACAGCGCCCTACTATGCGCGACTCAAGGACGCCGTCGACAATGCCGATGAAATATTCGATCGGATGCAAGATATCGCCGTTGAGACCGAACTGTTAGTCGCCAGTCTGCGATCAGTTGACCAACTATTTGGCTTAGCTGCGCGGGGTTTTGCCACCTTCGCACTTCCTCAACCGATAGCGACTGAATTTTTCAAATCTTCGCTTGCTGACGAGGCCATCAGCGCCTTTGAGGAAGCCGCTCAACGCGAGCCAAACAAAGTCGCGACTTCCTCGCGCGTCGGCGGCTGACAACCGGCGCGAGTACAGTTCACGCCGGCCACCTGAGACGCTAGCGTTAAGACATCTTGAAGGGTCTCTGCAGTTAATTCAGAGAGCGCACGACCGGATAATCCAAGGCGATCAATCTCAGAGAGCAGAGTTCCATGTACTGAATCCCCAGCACCGACAGTATCTGACAGTGGCCCCGGCAAACTGGCTTCAACGCTCACTGTGACTCCACCGCCTGTCAATCCAGTCAGTCCTTCTGAACCACGGGTGTAAACACAGAGCTGTGGTGAATAGGTCTCGATAAAGCGACTCAGTGCTTGGTCGGTCCATTCAGGATGTAAATACTCAAGGTCTTCATCACTGAGTTTGACGAGATCAGCCACCTGCAAAAAGCGCGCGATCCCCTTACGGTAGCGATCAGGATCTGTGGTCATCGATGGTCGGCAATTGGGATCAATAGAAATCAATGCGCCATGCTCTTGAGCTGCTAAGACGATTTGAAGCCAAGCGTCCTGATCGTCAGACGGAATTAATGCACAAGAACCCACGTGAAAGATCGACATCTGCGGGGGAAAAGACGCAATCACCGCATCCACAGGAACCTCCCGATCAGCAGTTCCGTCGCGATAAAAGGCATAGCTTGGCTGATTGGTTTCATCGAGCGAGACCACCGCGAGAGAGCTGTAGGCGTCCGATCGCGCATCAGCCCTCAGGGTCACATGACATTCATGTAAGCGATCGATTAGTAAGTCACCGTAGGCATCCCGACTCAATGTCGAAACGTAGAGGACATCAGATCCCAATTGTCCGGAAGCCAGAGCACAATTTAATGTCGAACCACCAGGACAAGCTTCAAATAATCGCTGCCCACGATCAATCAAATCCACAATGGCATCACCACCGATCACGATCACTGAACTGCTCCTGCTGTCTGTCCATCAAAGACCTGGTCAAGGTGCTTAATTTCATGGACCAATGCGTTAACAAACTCAGGGCAACGAGTCGGGACATCACCCCACAAGTCTGGCTCAGCAGCAAAGACGGCCTCCTGACCCGGCTCAAGCATCGGTGCAATCCAATCCCATTTCGGATCGACATAAGGAAACGGAATTCGTCCGGCTTGAGCGTGCCGCATAAACACATACCAAGATGCAATACCATGAATCGAGCGCATCGGCACCAGGCCACGATCCACAGTTCCTTGAATCGTTGGCAAGACAAAGATCGGGAACTTGCTCACGCCGTCCATACAAATCCGTTCCACCGTGTCACCAATATATTGATTAGAAAAGCGCGACTCGATGATATCCCGATAGGCCAACAGATCAATCGGCGAATCGCCGATCGCAGGAATCACTTCTTCTGTTTCATAAGCTCTAAAGAATTCTCGTAACTCAGGATCTAAGATCCCGGCATCATAGGTCCGATGCCCTTTCAAAGCCGCCAAGTAGGTCAGGATCGTGTGGCCACCATTTAACACTCGAATCTTTGCGTCCTCATAGGGCTCCACCTGATCGACGATTTCCACACCCACGGTCTCAAGTGGTGGTCGACCATTGGCAAACGCATCTTCAAGCACCCACTGGATATAACTTTCGCCCATCACCGTCACTCGGTCTTGGATCCCAAAGCGCGCCTCCACATCAAGCGCATGCGATGGATCAATCCGAGGCGTGATGCGGTCGACCATGCAGCAGGGAAAGGTGACATAAGTCTGAACCCAATCCTTGGAGGCCTGATCACCAGAAGCCTGTAAATACTGCAGTAGCCCAGCTTTCAGCTTGCCACCGTTATCCCGCAAATTATCACAACACAAGAAGGTAACTGCACCTGACTCCTGATCCATTCGCGCCTTCACAACAGCATGCAAAAAGGTGTAAATCGACGAGCCTATCCCCGTCTTCAGACCGTCGACGATGGGACGCGCGCTCAAGTCCAAGACATCATGTTCGTCGAGGTTATAACCGCTTTCGGTCACAGTCATAGAGACGATACGGATCGCTGGGTCAGCGGCTCGAGACACAGCATCTGCATAGTGAGCCGATGCATCAATCAATTCGACGATCGAACCAATTTCTCGAAACTCAGTGTCACCCGTAGCCGACATGGTTTTCAGGACATATGCCCCCTGCTGGGCCTTTAACGCATCAAATAGCGGGCGATCCTCGGCTCTCAAATTCACCCCGCAAATCCCCCACTCTGGATGTTGGTCGAGCAATTGATCAACATACACAGCCTGATGTGCGCGATGAAAAGCACCCACACCCACATGCATGATCCCAGCGGTGACGCGCTGCCTGTCATAGGAGATTCGCTGCAATTGCTCTGTTGCCATGGTTGTTATCCTTCTCGCGCTCGTATCTGCTGCATTGCTTGATACGTCTGTCTGTAATTGTTGAATTTGGATTGGTAGTAATCACGTCTCGCACCCGTTGGCACCAAGCGATCGGTAATCTGCTCCGTGGGATAGGCCAACTCCTGATGTCTCATCGCCAGTCGAGCCGCACCTAAACTTGGCCCGATCATCGAGCTATCTGAGGTGTCGACACGAATCTCGAGGGCATTGGCCATCATTTGCAGCCAATACTTTGATCGAGTTCCGCCACCGATCGAGAGTGTCGATTCAATGTGAGCACCAGCAGCTCGAAGCGCGTCCAGGCCATCACAAAATGAAAAGGCAACACCTTCAAGAACTGCCAGGCACAGATCATCCACAGTGGTCGACGAAGAGAGATTGGCAAACAAGCCTCTCGCATCAGGATCATTGTGCGGTGAACGCTCGCCATTCAAATAGGGAAGAAACTGAACCTCGGTTTCGGTTTGATTCGACACCGATACTCGATTCACCATCTCGGTCACTGATTGCCCGGTGATCGTCGACAACCAAGTGAGTGAATGCGCCGCACTTAAAGTGACCGTCATCTGATGCCATCGATCGGGGACTGCGTGGGCGAAGGCGTGGACTGTTTTTTCAGGACAAGCCTGATGCGCCTCACTGACCGTAAAAATAACGCCAGATGTGCCAAGACTAATCAGCGTCTGTCCTGGCTGACAAATCCCAAGAGCAAGCGCTCCACAGGCATTATCACCTCCACCTGCAACCACGGGAACGCGAGGAAGCCCATATTTTCGACTCGCGTCTGTGGTCACTGACCCTGTCTCTTCAGGACCTTCAAACACTTGAGGTAACCAGTTGCGTTGCGCATCGGTCATTTCAATTAAGGTGTCATCCCACTGTCTGGTTTCCGGATTCATCCATAAGGTTCCAGAGGCATCTGATGGATCCGTCGCGAAGACTCCAGTCAGCAACCAACGCAAATAATCCTTCGGCAACAACACCTGCCGAATTCTGTGAAAGACCTCCGGCTCGTGCCGCTTCAGCCACATCAGTTTAGGAGCGGTGAAGCCCGGCATCGCTAAATTCCCAGAATGCGCAGTCAATTGTTCCATCTGTTGATTCAACAAGAGGCATTCATCGGAAGCTCGGCCGTCATTCCACAAGAGGCAGGGCCGCAACACCGAACCCTTCTCATCCAAGCAGGTCGCACCATGCATTTGACCTGTCAGCCCGATCCGCTCCACTTGATGCAGTGGGATTTGGGTAGCCAAGGCTGAACACACCTGAATCAGAGCTTGCTCCCAATCCGCCGGGTTCTGTTCGGACCAATTGATGTTTGGATGACTGACCGTGAGATCGGCTCCTGCGGTTGCGCGCACCTGATGCTGGTGATCAATTACAACCGCTTTTAACGAGGAGGTTCCTAGATCAATCCCTAAAAACATCAGGTCGCCTCGGGAGCGATATGCGCTGCTGTCCCTGGGCTGAGATTCGCTCTGACGACTCGTCGGAACTCAGAGGGCGTCACACCCTTGATCTTCACAAAATGGCGATTGAAATTCGCCACGTTATTAAAGCCAACCGAATAACAGATGGTCGAGATTTGATCATTGCTTTCAGTCAGTAGCACGCAAGCCTTACCGATCCGAACCTGATTCACGAAATCGACAAACTTGTTCCCTGTCGATTTCTGAAAATGCCGCGAGAAGGCGCTAGCACTCATATCAGCCATCGCAGCCATGCGCTCAAGTGAGATCTCTTGTGAAAAATTCTCCACCACATAATCCACCGCATGATTGATCTTGGACTCAACCACTCCGGTTAAGGTGGAATGAATTTTCGCGGTGCTGAGCGCCCGTTTATTGGGCCATTCATGCAGTTGCTGCAATACGTTAAGAAATGCCAAGACGCGAGCGATTCCATGCGTATCGCGTACCGATGCTAATAACGCTTGTGCTTTCGATTGGTCAAAGCCAACAAACTCAACACCGGATCGAGCCATCTCTAACATTGGCGTCACGTTTTTAAATTCCGGGAAGGCCTCAGCCAACCTTGTTAATGACTCATGCCGAAATTGGATGACCATATCGCGTAACGAAATGGGATCTGAGGAGCCGACTTCAGTCACCCAGTTATGCGGTAGACGCGGTCCTGTCAGAACAAATTGTCCGGGCTGGAAGCGTCCGATGTAATCCCCAACAAACACTTTTCCAGTCGATGCAACCATGAGGTGCAATTCATATTCTTCATGCGTATGCCAACGAATCAAATCGCAAGGCCATCCGTGCTCTAAGTAACGGATACTCCCGAACTCAGGCGGGACCACTTCAAACTGAGGAACCGTTGCAATCGACATGGTCAGCTCATCCAGTTTCCGCCATCGACGTTGTAGGTCTGTGCAACCACATAGTCCGAGGCATTCGAGGCCAGAAATAAGGCCATCCCGATTAAATCTTCCGCGGTACCCATACGTCCAAAGGGAACCGCCTCACCCACTTCTTTCTTTTTTTGACCTGGTTTTTTGCCTTCGTATCGAGCGAAAAACGCATCGACTCCATCCCAATGCTCACCATCCACCACTCCAGGCGCGATGGCGTTAACATTGATTCTATGAGGAATCAGATTCAAGCCAGCCGATTGCGTCAAACTGATCACCGCGGCCTTAGAGGCGCAATATACCCCCACTAAGGATTCACCGCGCCGGCCCGCTTGGCTCGCCATATTGATGATCTTGCCGCCACCACTACGTTCAATCATGTGTTTGGCCACAGCTTGCAGCGTGAAGAGCGTGCCTGCGACGTTGATGGAAAAACACCGCTCAAAATCCGCGCGTTCAATCTCCACAATCGGCGCCGCAGTAAAAATCGCAGCGTTATTGATCAGCACATCGATCCGACCGAACCGGTCGATCGTTGTCTGTACGGCTTGCTCAATACTTGATTGATCCGAGACGTCCATCAACACTGCAGCACAGCGTTCACCGAGCGACTGAGCGGCCGTTTCTGCCCGCTCGATATCTCGATCCGCAATCATCACAGATGCTCCTTCATCCACGAAAGCGCGGGCAAAGGCGTATCCGATGCCTCGCGCTGCACCGGTGATGAGCACCTGCTTGCCGCGGATATCGTTCATATTCTCAATCCCTTCGCATCGAATCGATGAATCATGTCATCACGCGGCGTCAGATACACAGTGTCGCCGTGATCGAAGGATACTTCGCCATCAACTCGCACGGTGATGGTCTCGGCAAGGCCTGTATCGTGCACATGGAAAAAGGTATCCGATCCCAAATGTTCAGACACACTGATGACTCCTTTCCAGGCACCTTCGGTGGCCGATACCTGAATATGTTCTGGCCGCACGCCAATGGCATGTGCGCCCTGTTTGGCTGCCTCATCGCCTTCAATAAAGTTCATTTTGGGTGACCCAATGAAGCCCGCGACAAAGCGATTGCACGGCGTTCGATACAACTCCAGAGGGCTTCCGACCTGCTCGATGACACCGGCCTGTAACACCACAATCTTGTCAGCCATCGTCATGGCTTCGACCTGGTCATGTGTCACATAAATCATGGTGGTCTTGAGTCGCTTGTGCAGTTCACTGATTTCAAGACGCATACCGACACGAAGTGCTGCGTCGAGATTCGACAGGGGCTCATCGAAGAGAAAGGCGGAAGGCTCGCGGACAATTGCTCGGCCGATCGCAACTCGCTGACGTTGACCACCCGACAATTGTCCAGGCCTGCGATCCAAATAATCGGTGAGATTTAACACATCAGCGGCCGTGGTCACCCGTCGATCAATCTCCGCCTGATCCATTTTGGCCATCTTTAACGGGAAAGCGATATTCTTCCGAACCGACATGTGTGGATACAACGCGTAGGACTGAAACACCATAGCCAATCCCCGTTGTGCCGGCGGCAGGCTCGTGGTTTCTCGACCATCAATGCCAATACTTCCGCTCGTGACGTCTTCTAGCCCTGCGATTAATCGGAGAAGGGTTGACTTACCGCATCCTGAAGGGCCAACAAATACCGTAAACTCACCCTCTTCAATCGTCAGATCGAGCGGCGGAATGACTTCGACATGCTCGAATTTCTTGGTGACTTGGTCTAAAACAATGCGTCCCATGTATTTTCCTTATTTGACAGCGCCGAACGTGAGTCCTCGGACCAGCTGCTTCTGACTGAACCAACCGAGAATCAAAATTGGCGCGATCGCCATCGTTGATGCTGCACTGAGTTTTGCGAAAAAAAGACCCTCTGGGCTTGAATAACTGGCGATGAATGCGGTTAAAGGTGCTGCCTTGGCCGCTGTCAGATTGAGTGTCCAAAAAGCTTCATTCCAGGCAAGGATGAAATTCAACAAGATGGTTGATGCAATACCGGGAATCGCCATTGGGGTCAGTACATAAAGAATCTCCGAGCGCAGCGACGCACCATCCATACGCGCTGCTTCAAGGATTTCTGACGGAATTTCTTTGAAGTAGGTGTAAAGCATCCAGACGATGATCGGCAGGTTCATGAGCATCAACACCACCACGAGACCGATTTTCGTATCCAACAACCCAAATTCAATGAAAATCAGATAGATGGGGTAGAGGACACCAACCGCTGGAAGCATTTTGGTTGATAGCATCCACAATAAAATGTCTTTGGTCCGCTTCGAGGGCACAAAAGCCATCGACCACGCCGCAGGGACGGCAACCAAGATACCGAGCAAGGTCGATCCGCCGGCGATAATCACCGAGTTGGTCAGGAACTTCAGATAGTCCGAGCGCTCTTGAACAATCGCGTAGTTCTCAAGCGTCCAGTCGAACATCAAAAAGATGGGCGGATCAGCGATCGCCTGACCTTCGGTCTTAAAGCTTGTCAAAATCGTCCAGAGAATTGGAAAGAAGATCAATAAACCGATCGCCCAAGCGAGAGCTGTGTTGATTGTTTTTCGATTGAAAGAAACCGCACGTGCCATCAACTGCTCCTATTTATCGAGGTTTTGGCCGACGATCCGCATCAGGAAGATCGCGACGATATTGGCCAGAATGATGGCGTAAACACCACCGGCTGAGCCGAGTCCCACGTTTTGGCTTTCCAAAACGCGTTGGAAAATGAGATAGGTGAGAGTTTTCGATCCAAACGCACCGGCTGTGGTGACAAAGATTTCTGCAAAGATCGACAGTAAGAAAATTGTTTGAATCAACAACACCACGGTGATGGCTCGACTTAAGTGAGGCAACACGATGTACCAAAAGCGCTTTAACGTCGTTGCCCCATCCATTTCAGAGGCCTCAAGTTGCTCATGATCCAGCGACTGAATGGCGGTGAGAAGGATCAGGGTCGCAAAGGGCAACCATTGCCAGCTAACAATCGTAATGATTGAGGTCAGAGAGGCCTGAGACATCCATTGAATCGGCTCAGCCCCAAAAAATTCCCAGAGATAGGACAGCAAACCGTAGTTCGCATCCATAAACATATTTTTCCACACCAATGCCGAGACCGTCGGCATCACAAAAAAGGGAGCGATCACAAGGATCCGAACCACACCTTGACCCCACATCGGTTGATCGAGCAATAGCGCCAGTAATGTGCCAAGGACCAAAGTAATGAGGAGAACACCACCGACGATAATCAGTGTGGTCATCACACTCGGCCAAAATGAGCTCGATGACACGAATCGGATGTAATTATCAAAACCTACCCAACCCAAATCTCCACCGCGCAGTGGCAGATATTTCTTGAAAGAGAACATGAGGGTCATGATGAGGGGAACGAGCATCCAACCGAGGAGCAACATGACAGCTGGTGCCATCATCAATCGGGCTGCAGATCGAGAGTGTTGAGTCGCCACAACGGAATCCCTTCGTCAATAAGTGGTTAGAGTGAATGAGTCGGGGCGGTCAAGCCGCCCCGACTCGCTAGCATCCGGAATTAACGGTAACCGGCTGCTTCCATCGCTTCGTTAGTGATGTCTTGTGCTTTCGCAAGCGCTTCTTCAACAGACTGCTGTCCTGCGTAGGCAGCTGAAAACTCTTGGCTGACTTGTGTCGCAATTCCAGCAAACTCAGGAATCGCCGCGAACTGAATCCCCACATAAGGGCTTGGTTCGACGGTTGAGTTATTTGGATCTGCTGACAGGATCGAATCCAAGGTCATCTGTGCGAAAGGCACTTTCTTGTAGTTGTCGTTTTCATACAAGGACACACGTGCTCCTGGAGGAACGTTAGCCCAGCCTTCGTTCGCGGCAACGAGCTCGATGTAATCTTTCGAAGTCGCCCACTCGATGAACTGAAGTGCTGCTTTTTCCTTCTGAGTTCCTGCTGGGATGGCAAGAGCCCATGCCCAAAGCCAGTTGGAACGCTTGCCAAGACCAGTGTCTGGAGCCAGTGCGAAACCTACCTTGTCAGCCACTGTTGAGTCTTTTGGATTGGTCACAAAAGACGCAGCAACGGTCGCGTCGATCCACATGCCACACTTCCCTTGCTGGAACAATGACAGGTTTTCATTGAAGCCGTTGGTTGCGTAGCCTTTAGGACCTGAAGCATCCATCATATTTTTGAAGAAGTTCAGCGTGTCAGCCCATGGCTTGGTGTCGAACTGCGCATTCCAGTCCATATCAAACCAACGTGCACCGAAGGAGTTGGACATGGCAGTAATGAATGCACCACCTTCACCCCAACCCGCTTTACCGCGCAAACAGACACCATTGATGTCGTTTGAACGGTCTGTCATGGCTGCCGCCGCTTTCGCGATGAATTCCCATGTTGGCGCGGCTGGCATTGACATACCGGCCTTTGCCATCAGATCAGTGCGGTACATGATCATTGAGCTCTCACCATAGAATGGCGCCGCATAGAGCGTGCCCTCATGGCTCAAGCCACCGCGCATAGCTGGCAGAAGATCATCAACGTCATAGGCTGCTGACAAGTTATTGGTGTTGAAGTTCACGTTTTTATGCAGCGGAACCAACCATCCATTCGCACCCCAGATTGGTGTTTCGTACATGCCGATGGTCATGATATCGAACGCACCACCTTTGGTTGTGATGTCGGTTGTGACACGCTGGCGGAGGACGTTCTCTTCCAGAGTGACCCACTCAACGTTAATGCCCGTTTGCTGTGTGAATTGATCGGTATAGCCCTGCATCCGAATCATGTCGCCGTTATTCACAGTGGCGATTGTGATTGTTTCTGCAAGAGCTGCGGTTGACGTAGCGAGTGAGACTGCAAGTGCAACACCCAAAGACGTTTTACGAATCATTTGTAGACTCCTTGTTATGTTTGTTTATCCACCAAGTGGATCTCGCCATTAAATCGATCCGAGATCACGAAGAATAGCGTCTTTCTTGCTCTTATTGATACTATTTTGCATTGTGCATCGCACTAAAAGAGATTTAGTCTCAAAAAAGTATTACTAAAGGTAACAAAGTTCATCATTTTGATCGGATGGTGTCGATCCCAACGCACACTTCCTCAAATCTTGATAGCATCGCAACGATGAACTCAAACTTTCCTAAGGCACCCCATTGAACGATCGACTCAAGGCTTTGATTGAGCATATCCACACTCGATCCGCTGCTCCGTCAGAACGTCTGCTCGTCGCAATCGCAGGTGTTCCTGCGGTCGGCAAGACCACCTTAGCTCGACAACTGGCAAAAGCACTCCCGAATTGCTCACGCGTATCGATGGATGGATTTCATCTGGATAATCAGATCCTCAAAGACCTGGATCTGATCGATCGCAAAGGGGCGCCGGAAACCTTTGATCTGGATGGATTCTTAGCCCTCCTCAATCGTTTAAAAACGCGATCCGCGATCTACGTTCCAGACTTCGATCGAGCCACTGAACGGTCCATTAATTGCGCGCAATGGATTCCAGATCACCATGACATCTTGGTGGTTGAAGGTAATTACTTATTATTGGATGAGACCGGCTGGCGCGAGCTGCAGTCCTACTGGGATATCTCGGTCTTCTTGACCGCAGATTTGAGTATCATTGAACAACGCTTGATCGATCGATGGCTATCCTTTGGATTCAATGACCAAGAAGCCCATCAAAAAGCCCATCTGAACGATATCCCCAATGCCAAACGGATCCTCGATCATGCACTAGCTGCCGATTGGGTGCTGCAAACAGACGAGCCCTCCACCGAATCGTCAGCGTCAGACGCCTCTCGCCCCTTTGGTAATCACAATATTGTTAAACAGTAGAGAATCTGTGGTGGCAACGATTGCAAAGGCCTGCTTGACCGATTGATAGAATTCCGAGTCTTTCAGTCGCACAATCTCACCACCCAATGCACGCACTTGCTTCATCAGATCGAGGTGGATGTCGCGTTCAGTCTCAGGCACCCAGCCGGTGACTTGGTCTGTCTCGATCGGAAATACGGTCAACACAGCCTCAAGAACGGATGACACCGTGTGCCCGTTCATACGCACGAGGCGCTTGGCATCACGCTCAGCGGGGTAATTGCCATCAACAATGGCCAAGGTATCACCATGCCCCATGGACGCAAGGACATGCAGCAAATCAGGACCCAAGCGTGAATCAATTCCAATCAGCATAGGTCACACCTTAATGTGCAGCTTTGGCGCGCTGAAAGAGGTCATCGGTCATCAGTGACCCAAGAACGGTCACCAGACCGAGCATCAATACCGGGAAGCCAGGCAGACCTTGGAGCATCAAACCAATCGCCGCCGCCACAATCACACCACCAAGAACTAACGCGCGCACTCGGCTCGGCGAGCCGACCATGACAAAGCCGGCAATCGTTGCAATCAGTAGCCCCCAAGCCAACAGGGCTTGTGAACTCACCACCGCTTGGACTGTGATCAACGCCTCACTGTCCAGTAACCGGGTCATTTGATTGGGTGCGAGCTGACCGCCGGCATCTAGAATCGCCTGCATGCTCTGATGCTCGTGTAGCGCGATTAAGCTTCCAAAATAACTGGAGGCAGGATGCATGGCTGCAAACAGGAGTGTCGCCGCGCCGATCGCAAACAGGACTTGCTTGATTCGCTCTGGCGAGGCATTTTGCCGCACGATATCAATACCGACAGCGAGCAAAATGATCATGCCAAGGACGATCATTTGCCAAAACGTATTGAGTTGCGCAAGCGTCAGACCGTTATTGATGAGCTTTAAGAGAATCACACCCAAAAACGTTCCCAAAATTGAGCCACGCCCACCAAATAACGAGGTGCCACCAATGACGACGGCAGCAATGGCATCCAACTCCCACATCTGACCGTAGTCGCTTTTGGCATAGGGCGCTCGACCGAGGAACATGAGAGCGCCAAAGGCTGCTGTAAATGAACAGATCACGTAGGCGAGTGTCTTATACAGACGAACATTAATTCCCGCCTGACGTGATCCTTGCTCATTCGAACCAATCGCATAGGTGTATCGACCGAGCTTGGTGTGTTTAACGATCAGACCAAGCACAATAAAAAAGACAATAAAGATCACCAGACTCATCTGGAAGGTTCGGAAATATTCGAGCCAATTAGCATCGATCCATCGACCAAGGGGCATCAAAAACTCAGGGAGAGTTGCATCTTTGTACCCGTCGCGCAGTGGTGACAAGGGGTTGTATCGGCCAAAAAAATCAAACAACGAGTCGAGCTTCGGTGTGGCTTGAGCACCGGTCGTCAAATGGCCAGTTCCGCGCCAAATCGACAGGCCCGCCAAGGTCACAATAAAGGCTGGCATCCCAAATCTGGCAACCAAGGTCCCATGGATCAGACCGATCGATAGACCGAGGCCAATGCCGAAGAGCACGGCCAAAACTGGAGGAAATCCCCAATAGGAGGCCACATATCCTGTCAATGCCGCAGTCATGCCCATGACTGATCCGACCGACAAATCAATTCCGGCAGTGAGAATGACAAGTGTCATCCCGCCTGCAATCACCCCTAGGGCTGCCGAATTATTCAAGATCGTCATCAGATTGGATGGGTGGAAAAATGAACGTCCATCAGTGACCAGCTCAATCGCGACCGCAAGGATTACCACTGCCAATAAGGCGCCAGACCAATCTTTTTTAAAGTAGCCTGCCAGCGTTTGCGCAAACCAGTCATAAAAGGTTCTGCTATCCACAACACACCCCTGAGGAATTCAATCAGTTCAATGGAAAATGCCCCAGAGGAATCTCTGGGGCATTTGGTTTACATACCAATCAGCTTTTTGTATTCCGCTGATGTTTCTGGAGTCACCAGGAAGGTTCCTGTGTCGATACGCTTAGCGACGGTTTCGCCCTTCGCTGCAGCAACCGCTGCCTTCACACCCTCGTAGCCCATTTTGTAAAGCATCTGTGCTGTGTCGACATGCACCCAGCCTTCGTCCATCGCGACGATGGCATCAGTCGCGCCATCAAAACCGACAAGCTTCACGTCACCTGCGCCATAACCAAGATTCTCAAGCGCAGCTTTCGCACCCATGGTGCCACCATCCCACGCATTGACGATCATTTTGACATCCGAGTGCTTATTGACCAGTGCTTCAACGCCTGCCTGTGCTTGGTTCGAATCCCACTCAGTTGGAACGATCAAGATTTCTGAATTCGGACGAGACTGCTTAAAGCCTTTCATAAATCCATCACGACGTTCTTGACCGGTGGACTGGGCCTGGTTCCCTGTGACATAGATAATTTTGTCACCGTCTTGAATCAGCTTGGCTGCTTCTTGACCTTGAATTTCCGCGACCGCTTCGTTGTCTGTCGCAACAAAAGAGGTGACCTCAGCGCCAGAGACACCAGTATCAACAGCCACCACAGGAATCCCTGCATCCATCGCAGCCTTGACGGCAGGTGCAATACCAGATGAATCCACAGGAGCGACGGCAATCGCACTGACACCCTGAGACGTTAGGTTTTCAAAGACTTCTAGCTGCGATGAGAGATCGCCTTGGAACGCGGGGCCGACGGTAATCAGCTTAGCGCCAACCTCTTTAGCGGCATCGGACGCGCCGTTGTTGATCATGATCCAACCTGCATTGGTTGCTGATTTCGTGATGTAACCCACGGTGATTTTGCTATGACCGCCTGCCAGAGCTGTCAAAGAGACCGAGGCGGCGACTGCGCCAGCTGCGATCATTTTTACGAATGATTTCATCGAGTTATCCTCTGTTTATTCATGATTATTTTTTCCCGCGAGCGTGGCGGTTGAACCTACTGTCGCAAAATTGCCAAACCGCTGTCAATAAATAAATTCATTTGATTTAATTATTATCAACAGGTAGATTGAAAAACCGTCATCACAATAGAGAACGCTCATGAACTACATTCTCGAAACACAGGGGTTAACCAAGCATTACGGGGGCGTACACGCGCTCAACGATGCCGATTTTTTCCTAGAGCCCGGCGAACATGTGGCTGTGGTTGGTGACAATGGCGCAGGTAAATCAACATTTGTGAGGAATATCACAGGCGTTGAACAGCCGACCGGCGGTCGCACGGTGTTTTATGGCGACGATGTGAAGTTCGCCTCTCCGCTAGATGCCCGCGAAGCAGGGATCGAGACGGTTTACCAAAATCTCGCTCTCGCCGATCATTTGGATGTTCCTGCAAACATTTTTCTCGGGCGCGAGGATGCCTACGATGCAATCAAAATTCCAGGGCTTCCACTGTCAATTCCACTCGGACCCTTTGCATGGATGAAGGCGGGGTCGATGCGCGATCATGCGGCTGCGCTGTTAGAGAAAACCGGAGTGAAAATCCCTGATCTCTCTGAATCCTTAGCTGGGATGTCGGGCGGTCAGCGACAGTGTGTTGCCATTGCACGAGCTGCCGGATGGGGTAAGAAGCTAATCATCATGGATGAACCCACCGCAGCACTTGGCATCCAAGAAACAACGCGTGTTGAGAACATTATCCGCGGCCTGAAAGAGCAAGGAATTCCTGTGATCATCATCTCGCACAATCTGCGACAGGTCTTCAACCTGGTGGATCGGATTTGGGTCTTCAGGCAAGGACGGATTGTCGGTCACCGAAAAACCTCAGAAACTGAGCCCAACGAGATCGTTTCAATGATCACTGGCTTAGATCAGGGTGTGCATGACAACGCGAGTTACATCTAGTGCAGTCTCGAGCCACACAGTCCCGAGGATCAAACCAAGTTGCCGTTCGTCAATACAACGAGCGACTGGTGTTACAAACGATTCGTCTCAAAGGTGCATTACCCAAGGCTGAGCTCGCACGATTAATTGGCCTCACACCACAGACAGTGACCCATATTGTTCGCGACCTTGAAGCCGATGGATTGCTGGTACGAGGTGAACCAGAGCGTGGACGCGTGGGCCAACCCTCAGTTCCGTTTGATCTAAACCCTGACGGCGCACAGTCCATCGGGATTCATATTGGTCGGCGTTCGACAGAGATCGTACTGATCAATCAAATTGGTCATATCCTCGCCAAACTGAATACGGTGTACGCCTACCCAGAACCTGAAGCGATCCTGTCATTTATTGCCTCTAGTTATCGATCACTGACCAAACGAAAAGCCTGTCATCCGAACCGTCTGATGGGCGTAGGCGTCTGTGAACCTGGCAACATTGCAGGATGGCAGCAGCTGCTTGGGGCACCTCCTGACATTCTTGATCATTGGAATGCACTAGATCTTGGAGATGCGATCGAGCAAGCCATTGGTGTCACCCCGCTCTTTTGTAATGACGCCACTGCGGCCTGCGGCGCCGAGCTTTTATTTGGCCAGGGTCGTCACTATGCGAATCATCTCTACACCTATATCGGCTCATTTATCGGCGGAGGCCTTGTCATTGACGGAAATTTGGTCATTGGTCGCGGCGGCAATGCGGGTGCCATTGGTTCCATGCCCTTGTCACCAGCATCGCGTGAGCAACTGATTGATCGCTCAAGCTTATTGCAGCTGGAAGAGGCACTCGTCGCATCCGGCCTTGATCGCACAACTCTCTGGAAAGATCCTCAAGGTTGGGAGGAACATCAAGGACTTGTATCTAAATGGATTCGTGATGCAGCGCCTGGTATCGCCATGGCGGCGCTCTCAGCAACCGCGCTTTTAGAGCTTGATGCACTGATTATTGATGGCGCATTCCCGGACTGGGTCAAAACGGAGTTAGTCATTGCTGTCGAACAGGCCGCCGACAACTTAAATTGGGAAGGGATCGAGCGAACGTTCATTGTGGAGGGGACTTGCGGATTCCATGCGCGGGCCATGGGCGGTGCCTCACTGCCACTGCTGTCGCAGTTTGCAGCCGATCATCAGAGTTTAATGAAAGCACCTGCCTGAAACGGCAGTGAATGAAAGTTTTCGAGCATTAAATTCGACATCCTTGTCGATGCCCGAATCCTTCCTTAAGTTCCCAATCCCTCGGGATACCGGAGACCGGCGTTTTGTCCTATTTTTGAAGTATATCACGATATTTTTTTAGACAAAAAGATCCCGGGAGGCAAAAACTGCCGATCTTTGATCATAAATAACTATCAATTTCTTCAATCTATTTTCGCTAAATCTATCGATGGGGTATTCATCAGCATCGAGGAGTGATCCACACCATCCGTTCATGCAAGCCAGAGTTCCTCGAATGCCTCGACAGGTGTTAGGACGACGCCATGGCGCCTCGGAAAATGGTTGCAGTCGGCGTGGAAATTCCATCTAATCCGGCTCCAGATTAATCACCAACGGAGCCTGAATGTCGATGCGGACCAACAGAATCACCCTTCTCGTTCACGAGATAGAATCAGCGATCTCGTTTTACACCCATGGCTTTGGACTGCAACTAATCGAAGATACCCAGATCTCAGAGAGTAAACGCATTGTTCGATTGGGGTGCACGACAACCGATGTCAGTTTCAATCTGACCACGCCAAAACCGGGCGACGAGGAGCTCGTTGGTCGCCAGGCCGGTCAACGGGTATTCATCTTTCTGGACACTGAGGATCTCGATTTGGATCTTCAACGGTTCAAACAACAGGGGATCACCATCCACGATGGCCCGCGAACTGAGCCATTTGGACGATGTCTATTGGTCAAAGATATCGCAGGAAATCTGTGGGAGTTTGTTGAACGATCGTAGATAAAGAAAAGGCGGCCCGAAGGCCGCCTCAAAGTCCAAGAAAACTGGACAGGGCATGGTGACCCTGAAGCCACCGACAATCCCTAGAACGATGGCTTCAAATGAACACCGTGAATCAGTCCCCAACAACACACGTGCATCAAGCACAACCGATTCACTGAATTCATTATATATAACCAATGACGATAAACAAATAACAATTAGTTATATATAAGTCGATCTTCTCTAACCTTCGGTTCTATCACACCCTCTCACCATCGGTGCGCGCTCACCGATCCAGCGAACGTTTGATCCATCGACCAATCCAATCGGAAACATCCGATGCACCCTCGTCATACATCAGCATATGAGAGCCTCGGCGCACCCAATGCACACCGCTTTGATAAAAACGACCAGTTTCATCGGCATCGCTTGGGCGAATCAATTGATCGTCATCGCCACTAACCACCATCACTGGAGGCATAAAGTCTTGATCATAGTGAGCGAGCGAAAAACGCGAAAACCCCTGCAAGTCCCAAGCAATCCAAGGCGATTCATCCGAGCAGCGACTGAAAAACTCACGAACCTGGTCTGTCGCCTCAGAGCTCGAAAACAATAGTCGTGCACCCACTCGCTCTGACACGTGATGAATGCCGGCCGTTAAGGCAACAGCGAGTTGTTGATAAGCCATCGGATCTGACCACAACATGCGCATCGAAATATGGGACAAGCCACGAGGAGGGACTGGGCTCATCAACACCACAGCCGCCAAGGGTTCTTGGTCACGTAACAGGCGCTGAGCAACCGCTGTGCCCAGCGAATGTCCGATGAGGACAGGCGGCCCAGGTAAGGATTGGCAGATAGACAACACATCATCCACATAGTCAGTTAATCGCCAGTGATTGATCCGCTCTTTGCCCTCACTCTCGCCATGTCCGCGATACGACAATGTGTGTACCCGAAACCCTTGATCAACCAAGGGTTGTATAAAGTTCTGCGGAAATACCCAAGCGCCAGCGCAAATTCCATGAAGCATGACGATGTCTGGCAGTGATGTGGATGTCGTTGGCTCAAAGAGGTGGTGTTCGAGTTTGAGGGTTTGCCCGTTCTTGGCCATACTGGTCTCCGTTTCCGATAGTGTACAACCTTTGAGCAACCGCAACATGATTCTGTGCCGACCCGCCATCCTTGATGACTTACCTGATTTGGTCGAAGGCAACCAAGGTATCGCCCAAGAAACCGAGAACTTGACGCTCTCAACAAGCACCCTGTCATCAGGCATTGAAGCCGTCTTCGACGATGCAAATCGAGGAGCCTACTGGGTCGCCACCGATGATCACGGAATCATCGGTCAATTATTGATTACGTTTGAATGGTCAGATTGGCGTAACGGGCAAATCTGGTGGGTCCAAAGTGTGTATGTCTGGCCAAGAGCGCGACGCCAAGGGGTCTTTCGAACCTTGCTGGCTAAAATCACCGAACAGGCGCAACAAGCGGGAGTCGTGGAACTGAGGCTCTATGCAGAGACTACCAATGACAAAGCTCACAAGACCTATCTCAACCAAGGATTTGAGACCGGGCACTATCAGGTGTTTGCAAAGCCGCTCAAAACCAACTGATTAGTCAGTGGGTCGATCTGAGAGCACTCGACCCACAGCGTCACGCCAACCGGCATACCGGTCGTCAGAGGCCTCTTTACTCATCTCAGGTTCAAAATGCCGATCCAAAGCCCAGGTTTTAGAAAAACCCTCAACACCTGGATACAGACCAACGTGCATCCCTGCTAACCAGGCAGCACCAAGGGCTGTGGTCTCAATGACTTCTGGCCGGTCAACAGGTGCTTGCAAGATATCGGACAACGATTGCACCATCCAATCATTGGCGACCATTCCCCCATCAACGCGTAACACAGCATCACCAGATGCATCACCCGCTGCCTGTTCCCAATCCGAGCGCATCGCCTCGTACAGATCTCGAGTTTGATAGGCGACTGAGCGCAATGCGGCTCGCGCCACTTCCGCGAATCCAGTATCCCGAGTGAGACCAAACAGTGCACCACGACACTCACTGTCCCAGTATGGCGCGCCCAAACCAGTAAAAGCAGGAACCAGATAAACACGAGTATCGGACTTGGCTTGATTGGCAAGCGCTTCTGTTTCAGAAGCATGACGAATCACTTTTAATCCGTCTCTCAACCACTGAACGACCGCTCCCGCCACAAAGATGGAACCCTCTAGCGCATAAGTCGTCTGGCCATGAAGGCGATAAGCGACTGTGGAGAGCAATCGATGTTGACTTTGAACGCAGGTGGTACCGGTATTTAATAACGCAAAACATCCAGTCCCATAAGTCGCCTTCAACATGCCAGGTGTAAAACAGCTTTGGCCAATCGCGGCGGCCTGTTGATCACCAGCTACCCCATTAATGGCGATCGGTGCACCGAAGAGATCCGCTCGTGTCTGGCCATAATCTGCAGCACAGTCGTTGACCTTCGGTAATAGAGCCCGTGGAATATTCAAAAGCGCTAATAGTTCATCGTCCCACTCGCCGGTCCGAATATTAAACAATAAGGTCCGTGAGGCATTGGTCGCATCGGTTGCATGGACAGCACCAGCGGTCAATCGCCAAATTAAAAAAGTATCAATGGTGCCAAATAATAACTCGCCGTTCTCTGCCCGCTGACGCGCACCATCGACGTGATCTAAAATCCACGCGAGTTTTGTTCCAGAAAAATAAGGATCCAAAAGTAATCCGGTTTTCTCAGCGATCATTGGTTCATGGTTCGCTGCTCGCAAGCGCTGACACAGATCTGCGGTTCGACGGTCCTGCCACACAATCGCATTGTAAATCGGCTCGCCGGTGGCTTTGTCCCAAACCACTGTGGTCTCACGTTGATTGGTGATCCCAATCGATGCTACCTGACTCGCAGAGATCTTCGCGAACTCCATCGCCTGTCGACAGACGGCAGCAGTGGATGCCCAGATCTCTTCTGGATCATGTTCAACCCACCCTGAATCTGGGAAGATCTGCTGGAATTCTTGCTGGCCAGTCGCGACAGGCTTTAAATCCTGATCGAATATAATCGCACGACTCGACGTCGTTCCCTGATCAATCGCCAGAACAAATTGGTTCATATCATTACCTGGTTAACAAAACTAATAACGAAGATTTATAGTGGCGTGAGCCCCAACTTTCATCAAATTTTTCGTAGAGTTTCCGACATCAATTTCACTCAAGCAGCCAGCTTCTGCTGAGCAAGTTTTTTTCACAAATTCAGCTGGTGATAAATTCCCAAGCGCAGAGTGTGGCCTGACTTGGTTGTAATCCTCTCGCCATCGACTGAGCTCATAACGCACATCACGAAGTAATGATAATAATGTCTCGTTCAAACACTCATCTCTCAAGCGCCTATTAAAGCTCTCGATAAGCGCACTTTGTGTCGGCCTCCCAGGCTGGATGTAATGCCAATCAACCCCTGTCTCTTGAAACCACTTCAGCACTGCCGTGCTGGTGAGCTCCGCCCCATTATCCGAGACAATCGTTGTCGGATAGCCACGCAGTTCACACAAAGCTTACAGCTCTCTCACAACCCGAGCACCCGAGAGCGATGTATCCGCAATCAACGCCAAGTTCTCCCGGGTAAAATCATCAACCACCGCCAAGATGCGGAAGCGACGCCCGTTGGTGAACGCATCATTCACAAAATCCAAACTCCAGCGCACGTTTACTGCGGTAGGAACCTCCATCGGTCTCCGTGTGCCCAATGCGCGCTACCGTCCCCAGTAGATTTTTAAGATATGCCCCTCCTGACGTATCTATGATCTTGCTAAATACATGGGATTAAGAGAGCAAAATGGTGTGTTTTCAGAGACTAAACAAGGAGTTATAGCTAGCTAACAGTTAGCATGATCGGTTGATGATCAGACGCATCGGTCTCAGATTGAACGAACACGTTCAACTTTCGCGTTGTTATGGAGCCTGCGACAAAAAAGTAGTCTCTACAATGCGGACCCTCGGGCCACTGTTTGTGGTCAAAAATACCGCATGTCGCGGGATGTAACTGGTTTTCATGTGCGAGCCCCCAAGCATCCTGATATCCCCATTCTCGGTTTTTAGAGGCTACGATGGTCTCGAATACGTTATCTCTAGGGGCAGAATTAAAGTCGCCACAGAGAATACTATCGATTGGACGTTCGACTGCGGCGTAAGGTCCAGATTCGGGAGCATGCGACGAGTAATCTAAATTCGAATAAACCTCAAACTGAATATCAGTGAGCTTACGGGCCTGCTCAATCCGCTGAGATTCCGAGTGATACTCTAAGTGAGTAGTTGTGACTCTTAGTGGACCATTTTCGGTCGATATAACTATCTCTAAAGCCTGTCGAGGCATATGTTTACAGACCGATCCGGGTCTTGGCTGGGGTAGCTGATAATGAAAAGACTGAATTACTGGTACCCGAGATAAAATAAGATTTCCAAACTGGTACCTGGTTGAGTAACCCGAGTTGAGCCTATTTATCGCGGCTCCAAAAAAAACTTCATGAGTTGGAAAATATGAGGAAATCTTTTCGACCTGATCAGCGCATCCTGCCAGTTCATCAAATTTTGATATTTCTTGCAGGCAAATGACCTCGAAGTCGGCCATCTCTTTAATGACTGTGGCTGTCCTCTCCAGATCCATGCGCCCGTCAATTCCAAAGCCACACTGGATGTTCCAACTCAGAATTTGGATCACGTTAGCCTCGGTAAAATATTTTTAGCCGCAAGTATTGCTGTAGCAACTTCAGAGAAGCCCTCACCTCCGCGACTCTCTGTGACGTACTTTGGGGGATTCAGCTCATTTCCGAATTCACGCACGTTCGCTACACCGACTGAATTCGAAAAATAGTCGAACATCGGGCCATCGTTTGGCGAGTCCCCTGTAAATAGAAATTTGCCCTCGTTCTGAGCTAAATCTGTACCAAAGCACTCCCGCATACAGATCTTGGTCATCGTCAATTTATCGTACTGACCAAACCAACCATTAACATGAATGGAACTAACTTTTGCGGTCATCCCAAACCCTGACATTATTTCGACTATTGACTCTATGCTTTCTCGAGGTAATCGACTGACGTCCTCACAAAAATCGATAGCTAGATCGGTCTCTCTATAAGCTTGATCAGCCGAAATCCCTGAGCCTTTTACGTTCGCAAGAATCTCTCGGGCGATCAGACGTAACCTGGCTTTATTTTCCTCGCGGTCTTTCTCTGAATCGACGAAATGGCGAATCATCTGTCGTGTCTGAGAGTCGTAACGAAAATAAAACGCCCCATTTTCCCCAACGACAGCATCGACCGGCCATATGCGTGCTATGGAGTCACACCATCCAGCAGGACGCCCTGTGATCGGAATAACTAGAATGCCATTTTTCTGCAGGAGCTCCATCGACATATAGGCCGACGCAGACAGCTTACCGTCTGTTGTAAGTGTGTCATCGATATCAGTAAAGACACCCTTAATCGTCTCGAGCATTTGATTAGGAAATTCGGCAAACGGAATCATAGCTGAACGCTATATTTTTGGATTAGTGACATTCTTAAGTTGATACAAAAACCAACAACACAGGCATAGTTATCTATAAATCGTTTGGTAATCATTTAATTCCTGCATACATAAACGATTGCACAAATTGACGCTGGAACAACAAAAACGCTACCAGCAAGGGGGCAACCGCTAGAAGTGTCCCTGCGGTAATGATGGACCAATCCACACCTGACTCAGGCGCGCCGAATATCGCTAATCCTACGGTAAGAGGACGTGTTTCGACTGAGTTTGTTATGACCAGAGGCCACAAAAAATTGTTCCAGTGATGGCTAACTGATACAAGCCCGTAAGCTACATATGTTGGCCTAGCGAGTGGCACGTAAACTTTCCATAAAATCTGAAAGACTGAACAACCCTCGACACTGGCGGCGTCATCGAGTTCTTTTGGTATGGTTTTGAACGTTTGACGTAAGAGGAAAATACCAAACGCACTCGCCATGTAGGGTAACCCTATCCCAGCAATTGTATCGACCGCGCCAATTTTACTCATGGTGATGTAGTTCTCTACGATCAGCACCTCAGGCATAATCATGAGTTGCAGTAAGACAAAGACAAACGCGACTGATTTTCCGGGGAAGTCGAACCGAGCAAAAGCAAAGGCAGCCAAGGTACACAGGACGAACTGTGCAAGTAAAATCATGGTGACCAATATAAATGTATTTAGAAAATAGCGAGCGAACGGAGCCCGGTCCCAAGCGACTGCAAAATTTTCAAGCGTCAGGGGTGCTAAGAGATCGAATCTTGTCGAGTATTCAGGTGGATGAAATGCACTCCAAAAAGCGTAAATCAGCGGTAGCATCCAAATGATAGCGAGCAACCATGCGCCGATCGTTTCTAGACTTTGTGCCCAAGACCCTTTACCAATCACTGTCATCGGTAATGCACCTTCTTATCCAGAAGAAAGAATTGGCCAACTGCAATAAATGCCAACGCAATCAACAAAACAACTGTGAGTGTTGACGCATATGCTTGATCTAGGAAGCTGAAGGCAACCTCGTAAATGTAATAAAGCAGAAGTGAGCTTGCGTTATCAGGACCACCCTTGGTTAAGATGAACAACTGATCAACCAGCTTGAAAGAATTAATGATGGCATTAATCAGCACAAATAGCGTCGTGGGCATCAACAGTGGAAACATCACCCTGCGGAAATAATACCATCGACTCGCACCTTCCAAATGGGCTGCCTCTTCCAACTCGGGCGGTAACGTTTGGAGCGCCGCGAGATAAAAGATCATAAAAAAACCCGCCTCCTTCCAAATAGTGACCGCTATGATGCACCCTAGTACTGTGTCGGGGTCTCCCAACCAGTTATGACTCCCAAACCCGAATACCCGAGAAACCTGGTCCAAAAGTCCAATCTCAGGGGTGTAGAAAAATAACCAAATATTGGCTACCGCGATCATGGGTAAGATCGTGGGAGTGAAGTAACACATTCGAGTGAGCGACTTAAAGCGTAACTTTCCATTAACCCAGACAGCCATCAGTATGGCTAAGGCTATAGAAATTGGTATCGTTCCCGCGGCATAGATGACGTTATTCCGCACAACTTGCCAAAAAACGTCATCGTCAAACATATACTGAAAGTTCTCGAGACCGACAAATTCAGAGGGACGTAGCGCGGTTCCCTGCGAAAAAAAACTTTTACCAAGCGTCACGACTGCCGGGTAGTAGGTGAATGCAATCAAAAAAATTGCGGCTGGCATTAGCAAGAGCCATCCATGCACCTGTGTTCGGCTAATATTCATTGCAGTCGGAACCCTCTAAAAACGCAGAAGGGCTAGGAGAAACTAACCCTTCTGAACTTGAGCAACTACCTGTATCGCTTGAGTAAGCGATCAGCCTGCTTCTGAGCGTCAGTCAAAGCATCTTTAGGAGACTTACCTCCGGTAAGAGCAGCCTGAATAGCATCATCCAGTAGTTTGCGTACTCGACCTGTTTGGTAAGTCGAAAGCTCAGCGGTCGCGAACTCGAGCTGATCGCGAGCGACTGCCGCTGGTGGAAACTCTTTCACATAGCTCTTAAGTGCTCCGGTCTCATAGGCATCAGCCCGCGTACCAAGATATCCTGTCTTAATACTCCACTCAGCCGTGCGTTCAGGTTGAGTCAAGAATTTAATTAGTTTCAAAGCGGCCGCTTTTTCTTCATCCGAACTTTGCTTGAAGAGGTAGAAGTTACCACCCCCTGTGGGAGTACCACGGCGCTTATTGGCAGGTAACATCGCAACTCCAAAATCAAACTTTGCGTTATTTTTAACGGTTGTTAAGTTCCCTGTTGAATGCCACATAATAGCCGTTTTTTCCTCTAGGAAATTCTGTCGCAAGGTTCCCCACTCGATCGTCCCCGAAGGCATAACTCCATGTTTTTCGCCAAGATCTTTCCAAAATTGCAGGGCGTCGACCGTGGCCGGCTTATCAAAATAGGTCTGGTTGCCGTCGCTGTTCATTAGAACCTGATCGTTCTGCATGGTTAGGGCACCAAACATCCAGTATGGGTATCCAGTGGATGGGATCATCATGCCCCATTGGTCAACATTACCCCCCGTCTTCTTGGTGAGTTTTTTCCCTGCAGCGACCAGTTGGTCCCACGTTGCTGGCGGATTTTCAGGATCCAAACCAGCGGCACGGAACGCATCTTTGTTGTAATACATGACGATAGTGGAGCGTTGGAAAGGAATACCCCAAGTCTTGCCTTGTGTTTGACCATTTTCCATAAGAGCCGGATAAAAGCTCTTTAACCAAGCTTTGTCCTCGGAAGACTTGGCTACATCATCAAATGCTACGATTGCGTCTTGCTCGATAAGCTCATAAGTATCTATCGAAAACATGACAGACAGTTGCGCCGGCTGACCGCTTTTTAGAGCCGCCAGCGCTTTAATCCGTGCATCATTATAGTTACCCGCATAGATCGCATTCACCTTTATGTCCGGATTTTCTTTCTGAAAATCAGCGACCAACCCATCGACAATTTTCGTTAATGCACCTCCTACGGCTACCGGATAGTACATTGTCAGTTCCACCGCGAACGCAGGTAATGCGGCGCCGATCGAGATGACGGTTGCCGCTACCACGCTAGCAACTCTAGTTTTTATTTTTTTAAACATGTTTACTCTCCTTATTATAATTCGCCACAACCGCGCGGCTTTTCTTAGTTTCCCTACGTTGCTCAAAAAGCACCTTAGGCAAATTGGTAGCTATACAACAAGACGTTTAACCCTCTAAACGATCCCCGCTTTCGGCCTCGAATAAATGTACTTTATCATCAGGCCACGCCACCAAAGCTTTCTGACGCTGAGAAAAACTGAAATGACCCTTTACCTCTACAAAGAGCGTCTGGTTGCCAAGTTGCGCAGACACGATCGTCTCAGACCCGAGATAGTCTGCAGCTAATAGCTCGACCTCAAGTCCTCCCGACTCGACAAGTTCTACATGTTCAGGTCGCACACCGAAGAGCAATTTTTTTGCGTCGGAGTATTGGTTAATCTGCAAAGATCTTGTTGTACCCTCCAACACCCAACCGTCCGGCGACTGCTCAATGTGCAAAAGATTCATCGGTGGTGTGCCTATGAAAGCGGCGGCAAAAGCGTTTGATGGACAGTCATAGAGAGCATCAGGAGTTCCTTCTTGAACAACTCTGCCATCGCGAAGAAGTATAACTTTGTCGCCCATACTCATTGCTTCAGACTGGTCGTGAGTTACGTACACCACGGTCATACCAAGCCTCTGTTGAAGCGATCGTATCTCGGTACGCATCTCCTGTCTTAATTTAGCATCAAGATTCGACAGCGGTTCATCCATCAAACAGATTGGATTCTCCGCGATAATCGCTCTCGCTAAGGCAACACGTTGTCTTTGACCGCCCGAAAGCTGTGCAGGCTTACGATCCAATAAATCGGATAGACCGACAATCTCTGATACTCGCTCCAGTCGGGATAACTGCTCACCGATTGATACTTTTCGGACTTTTAGTCCAAACAGAATGTTTTCAGACACACTCAGATGAGGAAATAATGCGTAAGACTGAAAAACCATAGATAAATTTCGTTTGGCTGGGGGAGCGTTCGTAAGATTTTGGCCATCAATGAACAGATTTCCGCTGCTCACTTCCTCCAAACCTGCAATCATTCTAAGAGTAGTGGATTTACCACATCCTGATGGGCCTAAAAGTATAACAAATGAACCCTTATCCACCTGAAAAGAAACATCACTAACCGCAACATCTTGGCCCCAGCGTTTTGTAATATTTCTGAGTTCAATTGATGCCATACTATCCCACACTCACAAGCCATCTTCGTTCTTAATCACGGTACTCTTATCTGGTTAATCATTTACCCATAGAAAGACCATTAACCACTAAATAATTCGTTTACGAATCTGCGTGACAACTAGTTCAACGGTAGCGACTACGACCAACATACTGATCAAGACCATACACACACGATCCCAGTAAAACAGTTCCAACGCTGTGTTCAAAGCCACACCAATACCGCCTGCCCCAACAAGACCTAAAACTGCAGACTCGCGAATGTTTATGTCCCATCGGAATAAAAGGATTGACCAGAACGTAGGCAGTACTTGAGGCCAATAGCCCATGTACATGATACTAAACTTAGACGCGCCTGTAGCTTGTAAAGCCTCAATCGTTGAGTGGTTTGCTTCCTCAAGCGCCTCACCAAAAAGCTTTCCAACAAACCCAATCGACCGAAAGGCAATGGCCAAAGATCCAGCCAAAGGACCTGGGCCGAACACAGCAACAAATAGCAATGCCCAAACCAAAGAGTTTATGCTTCTCGAGGAAACAAGTAAAAATCGCGCAAGCCAATTTAGAGGCTTATATGGCGTAACATTCTCGGCAACCATTACGCCAATAGGGATGGCTAGAACAACTGCCAAAATGGTTCCCACAGTTGCTATGTGAATTGTTTCCACCAAAGCGTCGTGGATTGTTTCTGGGTAATAACTGGCATCAGGAGGCCACATTCGATCCAGCATATCCACCATTTGAGATGGCGCATCAAAAAGGAACTCTGGGATCACCTCGATGGTGCGAAGGGAGACTACGATAGCTGAGCAGATCATCACATAAAAAGCGTAGCGAAAAATTCGTTCTAGTGGTGTAAAACGAGTCCACTGTCTTTCTTCGAGGGAAGAACCGGGAATAATCATCGATATATTCTCCGCATAATATTATTAACACCTTCACCCGCCAGTATTACGGCAATAATTGAGATCAATATTGCTGATACAAAGTCATAGTCGAACCGCTGAAAAGCAGCAAATAAAGTGCCTCCGATACCGCCGGCGCCAACTAATCCAACCATCGTTGAATTTCTCAAGTTGGAATCCAATTGGTAAGAAATAAATCCAGTAAAGCGCCCCATTACCTGTGGAAATACACCAATGAGAATCACGTTTGGAAAAGAAGCGCCCGTAGCACGAACAGCCTCTATCTGCTTCAATGAAATTTCCTCTATAGACTCGGCGAAGAGCTTACCAATGAACCCAACAGAGGCAACTGTTAAAGCCATTACTCCAGCCAGCGCACCAAAGCCGACAGCTTTAACAAAAAGGATTGCAACTATCACTGGATGAAAGGACCGACAAAGTACTATCAGACCTCTGGCGCACCAAGTTACCCACGGTGGCATCAGGTTACGAGCGGCGAGAAATCCCATAGGGAGCGATATAAGAACACCTAAAAATGTTGCTATCACTCCAATTTGAAGGCTCTCGAGCAATCCCTCCATCAGCAATTCGTAACGAGTGAAATTAGGGGGGAACATCCGGCCTAAGAACTTAGACCCATTATCTAAGCCAGAGATGAATCTATCTAAATCTAGATCGAATAGGCTGGTGATATAAGCCAAATACACCAAAAGGAAAAGCCAGCCGACCAATGCATACCAATTTCTTTGGGGAGTATAATTTCTCGGGGTACTGAAGGTTCCTGTTCTCATGACAGCCAATCCTGACCACCATAAATTGTTTTCAAGTGCTCCTCCTTAAGGTCTGAAGGGCTGCCATCAAAAACAATTTTACCATTCGCCATACCCAGCACTCGATCTGCGAAACGCTGGGCGAGAGAAACATCATGTATATTGATCATTACCGGAATTTCTAGATTTTTCGCTTGATTAGTCATGAGTTCTAGAATCTCAACCGAGGTTCGGGGGTCCAACGACGAGGTAGGCTCATCGGCAAGTAAAAGTGCGGGTGATTGCATAAGAGCACGAGCTATCGACACTCTTTGTCTCTGACCTCCTGATAGAGCATCCGCTCGCTGGTTAGCGAAATCTGCCATTCCGACCTGCTCGAGAAGACCGAAAGCTCTCCCAACGTCTTCTGCTGAAAATTTACGCATCCATGCGCGCCAGGCTGATACGTAGCCTAATCGCCCGCTTAGAACATTTTCCATAACGGAAAGACGTTCAACAAGGTTATATTCTTGAAACACCATTCCGATATGTCTCCGCGCAAATCGGAGTTGTCTCCCATAGAGCTTAGCAAGATTCTCTCCTCTAAATAGGATCTCGCCTTCAGTGGGATCAATAAGTCGGTTGATACAACGAATTAAAGTACTTTTTCCGGTACCCGAAGGGCCAATGATCGCTGTTATTCCATTTGCCTCGATGGAAACAGACACATTCTGAAGAACTGGAACCCCCTTAGTATATTCTTTGGTCAAGTTCCGGATATCTAGGGAATGATCGGTGCCGGATTGTATTTCTGAACCTTGATATTTGGATGATTCGGTCATGCTCGCTTCACCTAAAATTTACAGTTTACTAGTAACTTTGCGAGACTTTTGATCCTGCAAAAATAGAAATGAATCAGTGCTTAAAGCTGCACTCACTGACGTCTTTTACGCTGAACAAGAACTAGGAAGAAGCCGACGAATCCCTACGATTCGCCGGATCAACCTTGATAAACATCTTTAACCCTAACTATTTCTTTTTCTTTGCGGCTTCTTTTTCAGCCATGGCTGTAAGACCTTTACGATCATATGAAGTACCTGTCGCCGCAGCAATTGTCCGAATTACGCCCCAATCTGCCTTGTACGTAATTGGATAAAAACGATCAGCTCCTTTGAATGCTTTTTGCATTTCGGGAGGGAAACGATACGTGTGAAATGCACCTACAATTTTATGAACTAAATCCGGATGCAAATCATGCGCATATGCAAACGATGATGTCGGGAACTTCGGACTGCGATAAAGAATTTCTATATCATCAGCATTGACAACCCCTCGTCCAATCATTCGCTCGAGAACATCCGACGCGACGGGAGCAGCATCATAGTCACCTGATACCACTCCAAGAATAGACTGGTCATGCTTTCCTGAAAAAGAAACTTCATAATCTTGATCCGGAACAATGCCCTGATCAGGGAGCAATGCTCGAGGTGCTAAATTACCCGAGTTTGATGAGGGCGATGTATGCGCGACCTTTTTACCCTTCAAATCAGCGAGAGATTTTATTCCGCTATTTTTCCGCGTGATTACAACGAGGTTATAACCCTGGAATCCATCAGGACCACCCTTTACAGCAATCGGTACCGCGCCTGCAAGGTTAACAGCAAAGCCTGTCGGTCCGGTAGAAAAACCAGCAATATGCAATCGACCCGAGCGCATAGCTTCAATCTCAGCTGAGTTAGACTGAACCGTGTAGTAAATAACTTTTTTTCCAGTCGCCTTGCTTAAATAAGCTTGGAAATCAGCAAAAGCATCCTTGTAAACCGCCGGGTCTTCTACTGGGGTATACGTAAATACTAATGTACTTGGATTTTTCCACTTGGATTCATCTACAGGAGAATCGGCAACTAAATCGTTATCAACGTCGCAATAATTCGAGTCTAGTGACCCTCGCGAGCAATCAGCAGATGCAAAATTGGCGTAACTAGATATAAGCACACCACTCATAATAGTCGCGGCAGACAAAAACTTTCTAAAATTCATTGGCATAAAGCCTCCCAATCCGTTTGTTTATTATTTTTCCAGGTTGCCTTTATTGACTCACCGAAAGATTTAACTTAACAGCCAAACCATGCGCGAATGCTCATATGAACAAAAATGAAAGTCAACAAGTAAAAATTTGTGCTGTTTTTGCGACTTCATGATAATTTCAATAAAAATTACTTTCATATGAAAATGAACGTAAACTCGCAAGGAGCATCTGTGGAATTGTCCGATCGTCAAATTGATATCCTATCGCGCATTAAGCGCGATGGTCGAGTTGATGTCGATGATTTAGCTGGCGCATTTGCGGTCACAACCCAGACGATTCGTCGTGATTTGAATGAGTTATGCACCCGAGGCCTAGCCGCACGAATCCACGGCGGGGCCATGCCAGCTGTTTCGGTATCGAATGTTGATTACCAGCAGCGCCGTCAATTGGCCTCGACGGAGAAAGAATCCATCGGGCGCGTTGCAGCTCAACTGATCCCTGATCATTGTTCTGTCATTTTAAATATTGGAACGACGGTTGAGCAGGTGGCACGGGCGCTCTATGAACGCACGGGCTTGGTGGTGATCACCAATAACATCAATGTGGTTTCGACCTTGACTGGATCGCGGCAAAAAGACCTGGTTCTCGTTGGCGGTACGGTTCGTCAAAGTGATGGAGCCATTGTCGGTGAAGATGCTGTTGAGTTTATCTCGCGCTACAAAGCTGATTTTGCCTGCATCGGGGCAAGCGCCATGGATGAAGATGGCGCTGTCTTAGATTTTGATGCACGCGAAGTTTCAGTGGCTCGAGCCATTTTGAAAAATGCACGCACGAAGATTTTAGTGTCTGACAGTCTCAAATTTGAACGAACGGCTCCAGTCAGAATTTGTGACATCGGCGACATTGATTATTTCGTGACCGATAACGAACCGCCTGAATCCTTCCGTCGAGTCGCGGAATTGAGAGGCGCACGTATCGTGACTCTGAGCGATGCGAAATTCTTGGAATCTGTAGATCTATGAATACCCAAACCGTTTACGACATTTTAGTCATCGGCGGAGGCATCAACGGGTGCGGAATTGCACGCGACGCAGCGGGCCGCGGCCTGTCCGTTCTCTTGTGCGAAAAAGATGATTTAGCTCAGGCGACCTCGTCGGCATCAACCAAACTGTTTCATGGTGGACTTCGATACCTGGAATACTATGAGTTCCGATTAGTTCGAGAAGCCTTGATTGAGCGCGAAATCTTACTCAAAGCCATGCCACATATCTCTTGGCCAATGCGCTTTGTTCTGCCTCATCACAACGGATTGAGACCCAGTTGGTTATTACGGCTCGGGCTCTTTTTGTACGATCATTTAGGTGGACGAAAAATCCTGCCGCCCACCGAAACACTAAATCTACGGACTCATGTGGCAGGGAAGCCGTTAAAAAATCTCTATGTTAAAGGCTTTGAATACTCCGATTGCTGGGTCGAGGACTCTCGGCTCGTCGTCCTCAATGCACGAGATGCCGAGGCGCGTGGAGCCACCATCAAAACGCGCACCCGGGTTGAAGGGGCTCGTCGAACGGACGGCCTGTGGAGCATCGACCTCAAAGACACCTGGTCTCAAGAAACCTCTCAAGTTCAAGCAAAAGCAATCATCAACTGCGGTGGACCGTGGGTCAGCGAAATTCTGCATGATCGGATTCACGAGCAGTCAAAAGACGGCGTTCGACTGGTTCGCGGCAGTCATATCGTGACCAAAAAATTATTCGACCACGACAAGTCCTATATCTTCCAACAGTCTGACGGTCGGATTATCTTTGCGATCCCTTATGAAGACGACTTTACACTGATCGGAACCACCGATGTCGATCACATCGGCGACCCTAAAGACGCAATATGCACACCGGAAGAAACCGAATACTTAACACAGGCGGCGTCAGAATATTTCGAGAAACCTGTGACCCCAGCTGATGTCGTCTGGACCTTCTCCGGTGTTCGGCCCCTGTATGACGATAACGCCTCTTCAGCCACCGAAGCCACGCGCGATTACGTGCTCAAAATCCGAGACGATGAGGGGCACGCACCGTTGTTGAATGTCTTTGGGGGAAAAATCACCACCTATCGCAAACTCGCCGAAGCTGCCATCGCGGAAATCAAAGGATATTTCCCAACACTCGGCAAATCCTGGACTGCGAGCCAATCATTGCCCGGTGGAGACTTTCCAGTCGACGGTGCCGCACGCCTGGCATTAGATTTGGGAGTTGCCTACCCTTTTGCATCCGATCGACTTCTGGTCCGACTGGTAAAAGCGTATGGAAAGGATGCCTACCAAGTCTTGGGCGATGCGAAATCCGAAGATGACCTTGGTCACTTATTCGGATGGGATCTCTACCAACGTGAAGTGCAGTGGCTGATGGATCATGAATACGCCCGCACCGCCGATGATATTATCTGGCGCCGGTCAAAGCTGGGCCTCAGACTGACGCAAGAAGAAGTCGCGAGCCTCGAGCACTGGATGCAGACCGAGGGCCTGACTCAACGCGCCTTAGCCAGCTAGTGACAGTGAAGCAGCATGCCGAGCACGCGCTTCAATCTCCCCGTAATCACTGATAGCCAAAAGATCCATTGGTGCGATCCAGCTTCCACCGACGCAAACGACATTGGCGCAACGCAAGTAGTTCGATGCCGTATCAGCTTGAATTCCGCCGGTTGGACAGACGCGAAATTCCGGCAATGGTCCTGCTAGGGATTTTAGATACTTCACCCCACCTGACGCTTCAGCTGGGAAAAATTTGCCGCACAGACTTCCCCATTCCATCAGACGCATTGCTTCGGACGCGGTCGAGAATCCAGGCAAGATCGGCAACTGTTCGACTTGACTGCATTGCCACAAAGACTCGGTAGTCCCCGGGCTGACAACGAAGTCCGCACCGAATGCTTTAGCATCACGCAGACGCTCTGGATTGGTTACCGTGCCTGCCCCAATCAATGCATCAGGCACTGCCTGCTTCATGACAGCCATCGCCTCTAAGGCACATGCGGTCCTTAACGTAATTTCAAACACCGTTAAACCACCAGATGCCAGAGCCTCAGCCAGAGGCTTGGCCATCGAAAGCTCTGGAATGACCAGAACCGGCATCACAGGACTGCGCTCAAGCGCTTCTTTTAAAACGGGATGCATTGCGCCTCCGAGAGTACTTGTAAACCACCACCTAAGGTCGCTGGACCTGCTTGATGGCGAAGCGTTGAAAATAATGAGCGACCCCAAGGTGCTGGATGCTGGGGCTCAGGAACAATAACAGGGATGCGCGACGCCAAGGTCGCTGGATCGACGTGAAGAACGAGTTCGCCTGTGGTTGCATCCAAACGAATCACATCGCCACTCTGAATCTTGGCAATCACTCCTCCGTCTTTCGCTTCCGGAGAGACGTGAATCGCTGCAGGAACCTTCCCACTGGCACCACTCATGCGACCGTCGGTCACCAAGGCGACCCGGTAACCTTTATCTTGCAGTACCGAGAGCGCGGGTGTGAGCCCATGCAACTCAGGCATTCCGTTCGCCTTGGGGCCTTGCCCACGCACCACAACGACCAAATCACGATTCAGTTCACCAGCCTGGAACGCAACTTTCACATCCTCTTCGCATTCAAACACTACACAGGGTGCCTCAATGACATGACGCTCTGCATCGACAGCGGAAGTTTTGATCACCGCCTCACCTAAGTTTCCGGTGAGATGCACCAGACCACCGGTCTCCTGAAAAGGCGTCGTCACCGGTTTTAAAATATTGGTATCCAAAGACTCTGACTGAGGCGCAACCCACTGTAACGCCCCGCCAACCAAGGTTGGCTCAGAGATGCTCTCACCCAGTGTTTTTCCAGTCATTGACAGAGCATCACCAAGCAGGAGCCTTGCATCGAGTAACTCGCTCATCACATAACCCATACCGCCTGCTGCGTGGAAGTGATTCACGTCTGCCGAACCGTTGGGATACACACGTGCAATCAGGGGTGTAACTTTGGACAGCGCCGCAAAATCATCCCAGGTCACAGAGATACCGGCCGCCTGAGCGATCGCAATTAAATGCATGGTGTGATTGGTTGAACCACCTGTGGCGTGCAAGCCAACAATCGCGTTGACGATTGATCGAGCATCAATAACAAGCCCAAGCGGTAGGTAATGATCACCGCCACGACTGGCTCGCAATGCCGCATCGACGGCAGCGTCAGTCAACAGACCTCGGATATCTTCACCTGGGTTGATAAAACTCGAGCCCGGCAGTTGGATCCCCATCATCTCAAGTAACATCTGATTTGAATTGGCGGTCCCGTAAAACGTACAGGTCCCTGGGCTGTGGTATGCGGCAGCTTCTGAGCGTAGGAGTTGTTCGCGACCCACATCACCTGTTGCAAAGGCTTTGCGAACCTGGGCTTTATCGTCATTGCTGATCCCGGTTTGCATGGGACCGGCTGGGATAAATACCGTCGGGATATGACCAAATGATAAAGCGCCCATTAATAATCCTGGAACGATCTTGTCGCAGATCCCCAGACACACCGCCGCATCATAGACGTTGTGACTCAGTGCAACTGCAGTCGACATTGCAATCACATCCCGAGACAACAACGATAACTCCATCCCCGGTCGACCTTGGGTGACACCGTCACACATCGCCGGCACACCGCCTGCGACCTGCGCCATTGCACCAAGCGCTCGCGCCTGTCGCTTAATCCGTTCTGGATAATGCTCATAGGGTTGGTGTGCTGACAACATGTCGTTGTATGCAGTCACGATGGCTAAGTTTTTCGCACGACCCGCATCCACCGTTAATAGGGTCGATTGATCTTCCAGAGCACCGGCGGCGGCATGCGCGAGATTGGAGCAACTCACCTGACCGCGGTCAGAGTCAGCCGCATCAGCCATTTCTCGGATTCCATCAAGATACCAACGGCGAGTTTGAGCACTTCGTTGCTCAATGCCTTGCAACACCGCGCGAACTTCAGCTTCTCGATTCATTGAGCAACTCCTCCTTGAATCGTTTCGGTGGATCCATCTGGCCATTCGATGACAATCGGATGATTGGCTGCGAGTAAATAACTCACGGGGTTCATTGGATCAAGTCTCCGAAGGCCCACTAAGACTTTCTCTTTTTTGGCCTCAGAGCTCACCAACAGCACCACCAACGGTGCGGAAAGAATCCGCGTTAAAGTCATGGAAATTCGTGGAACTGATGGAGATCCAACCGCGTCAGTGGCAACAAAGCCATCCACATCGTCGCCAAGCCCCGGGACTACGGACTGCCGTGGAAATAAGCTGGCAAAGTGACCATCTTCCCCCATGCCAAGAATCGCGATATCGATCGAACATTCCCTTTGATTGAGCGTGCGTGCGGAATGCATTGCGTCAGATTCCACCAATAAGGGCTCAAATCGCGCAAGCGAGGCTTGATCGGTGCAGAGCGTTTGCTTGACCAAGCGCGCATTGGATGCCTGATCCGTCTCAGGGACGGCTCGCTCATCCACCAAAGTGACATCGATTGCGGACCATTCGAGGGGCTTTGTGGCGAGTTCTTGCATCAATCCGACCGCACTTCGCCCACCCGGAAAGGCAATCCGCGCGCGACCCCGATCAGCGATCAAGTGCTCGAGTGTGGTCACGACAGTTTCAACGACGGTCATCCATGCACCTCAGGTTCAATCCAGCGATGCCCATGCGCAGCCATCAACTCAAACGACGACACAGGCCCCCAAGTTCCAGCCGCATATTTCTCAGGCTTTCGGCGTTTTGCCTCGTTCACAATAGGATCAATAAATGCCCACGCAGCCTCAACTTCATCCGACCGCATAAAGAGTGTCTGGTTCCCTCTGGCAACATCCATTAACAGCCGTTCATAGGCTTCTGGTAATCGCGTCTTAAAGGTTTCGTTGAATGACAGGTTGAGGCTTGCGGGAAATAACCGCATCCCTCCGGGACCTGGCTCTTTACTGGTCATGCTCAACTTCAGTCCCTCATTCGGTTGCAGCCGAATGATCAGACGATTGGGCTCCATGACCTCCGAACTTCCCGGACCGTCTTGGAAAATATTGTGCGGTGGCCGTTTGAAGGTAATCACAATTTCAGATGCTCGACCAGCTAAGCGTTTCCCCGTTCTTAAATAAAACGGGACTCCAGACCAGCGCCAATTTGAGATCTCGCAGCGAAGTGCGGCGAAGGTTTCTGTTCCACTCCCATGACCGACTTCATCCACATAGGAAGACACCGGATTCGCTTCGATTGAGCCTTTGGTGTACTGGCCCAATTTCACTGAACGGTCAAAGTTCTCACCCGTAATTGGCTTCAACGCCCGCAAGACGCGCAGCTTTTCATCACGCACTTGGTCAGCAACAAACTTGGATGGCGGCTCCATCGCCACCAAACATAAGAGTTGCAACAGATGATTTTGCACCATATCCCTGAGTGCACCAAAATCATCGTAGTACGACGCCCGCGATCCAACACCGACGTCTTCCGCCACCGAGATTTGCACATGGTCAATGTGCGCATTGGACCAGAGTGATTCAAACAGGGAATTGGCAAATCGAAGCGCCATCAGGTTTTGCACAGTTTCTTTACCGAGATAATGATCGATTCGGTAAATCTGTCGCTCTTCGAATACCTGGAGAATGGAATCATCGAGTGCTTCTGCACTTTTCAGGTCATGACCCATTGGCTTCTCAACCACCAGACGGGTTTGCTCAGTCTTCAGTCCAGTCCGCTCGAGCGTTTGACAAGCATCGGCGAAGAGCGTCGGTGAAATCGCAAAATAGAACACTCGTGGAATCGCCGCCGTTGCCAAGCAAGCCGCTTCAATCTCAGAGGCGCCTTCGCCCGACTTGACGTCAAATGCAAGAATCTGAACGCGCTCACCAAAGGCTTGCCAATCGGATTCGTTCGCCTGAGTGATCACTTCCTCACAAAAAGGTCTGAGCTGAGCCAAAAACTCATCTTTCGGTAGCGTATGGCGCGCAGCTGCAATCAGTGCACAACTGTCAGGAATCTGCCCATCGAGGAAACGATGAAACAGCGCCGGAAAAATTTTTCGAAGCGCAAGATCCCCGGTACCGCCGACGATCACAAAGTCAGTCGGTGGAATTTCTGCTTCTTTCGGGATTTTCGATTCAATCACCATCTACAATTCGCTTCGCCTCTTCAACCGATACAATTTTTAAGGTGCTGGTGCCGCCAGGGGTATTCAGACGATCACCGCGTGTGAGAAGGACTTGGCTGTCATCAGGCAGTGCGAGAGACTCGGCAACCTGTCCAACTACCAACTGATCCACAATACTCATTGACTGGTGCTCCGGCGGATCAAATGCCAACGGCTTCACTCCACGAAATAGCGCCATCCGCGCAAGTGTTCTTGGCTTGTGGGATAAGGCCACAATCGGCACACTGGCGCCCGAACGGCTCATCCATAAGGGAGTGGACCCGCTTTCTGTAATACAGACGATAGCGGCCAATCGCTTCAAATGGTTGGCGATATACATGGCGCCTAGCGCAATGGCTTCATCACGCCGGTCATACTGCGCCTCAACCCGAGCCCCCAGCGCTTGGGCCTGATCAGTCTGCTCAGCACCCTCAGCTGTCTTTGCCATTGCCAACACGGTCTCAACGGGATAGTCACCAGCTGCTGTCTCTGCTGACAGCATCACCGCATCTGTACCATCGAGCACGGCGTTGGCCACATCGAAAACTTCAGCGCGTGTTGGCATCGAACTCGAAATCATCGACTCCATCATTTGCGTGGCGGTAATGACCGGTCGATCTAAGGCACGTGCTCGCGTGATGATTTTCTTTTGCACACCAATCAGCCGATCGTCACCAATCTCGACGCCCAGATCTCCTCGCGCCACCATCACTGCATCGCTTGCAGAGATCAACGCATCGAGAACGGAGTCGGATGCCACTGCTTCAGCACGTTCAATCTTCGCCACCAAATCCGCTGTCGATCCGCGAGTTCTGAGCGCCGCCCTAGCCAAGTGCATGTCTTCTGCATCGCGTGGGAATGAGATCGCCACAAAATCAGCTTCAATCTCAGAAACCACATCCATATCGACGTAATCTTTGGCCGTCAAAGCAGAGGCTGAGAGCCCACCACCTTGTTTATTAATTCCTTTATTATTGGATAATTTGCCACCAGTCATCACCTCCGTGATGACTTGAGAGTTTTTGACATCAACCACCTTTAAGACCACACGTCCATCATCGAGCAACAACATATCACCAGGTCGGCAGTCCTTGGGCAGTTCACGGTAATCGAGGCCAACTTGAGTCTCGTCCCCGTCGGTTGGGCCAAGCTCCGCATCGAGAATAAAAGATGCACCTGCCGTCAGTAATACCGATTGGTCTTGAAACCGGGCGATCCGGATTTTTGGTCCCTGAAGATCAGCCAAAATCGCCACGGTTCGGCCGATCTCTGCAGCGATTGCTCGAACGTCCTTCGCCCGTCGTCGATGATCATCGGCACTCCCGTGTGAAAAATTCAATCGACACACATCAACACCCGCCTCTAAGAGACGTTTGAGGACACCAGAACGGTCTGAGGCCGGGCCGAGTGTGGCTACGATTTTGGTTCGACGCATGTTTCTATCCTTGCTCTTCAGAGCAGACCCTTCAATTTGTAGTAATTTAACAAGATTTTATGGCAATCAAAAGACATCATTAGTCGGCAAGCCTTGTTCCATCGAGTGATTGCTTAATTCGCGCCAAGTGTGGCTGAAAATCTCGACCGCGTTTTTGCGCAACACCCGTGACCAGAATGTCGAGAACCAACAATTGCATCAAGCGCGAAACCATTGGGATATAGAGCTCAGTGTTTTCATCCACATCAACCGGCACAGTCAGCGTCGCCACTCGAGACAAAGGAGTCTCCGAGCGCGTCAAGGCCAGAACACTCGCGCCGGTCTCTCGCGCTAAAGTCGCTGCCTCAACCATGGTTCGAGTCCGGCCGGTGTGCGAAATCACCACAGCTAAGTCACCGGTGGTCATCGCTGCAGCATGCATCCGTTGCATCAATCCATCGTCATAGGCAACCACAGGCACGTTGAATCGAAAGAACTTATGTTGCGCGTCACGCGCCACTGATCCACTGGCTCCCATGCCAAAAAAAGCCACCTGTCGAGCCTGGCAAAAGAGATCTACCGCTCGCTCCAGCGTGACCACATCAAGCGATGCTTTCAGGTCCTGCACCGACCGGATCGCTTTATCGGTGAGCTTCGAGAAGATCTCGGGCATGGCATCAGACTCCGACACCATCGCCGTGGTCAGCATCGGACTACTCGCCAAACTCTGCGCGAGCTTCAGCTTAAAGTCCGGAAAACCCGTGGCGCCAAAAGTCCGACAAAATCGATTAACCGTGGGTTCAGATACTGACGCTTCCTGCGCCACACGGGCGATTGACATCGACAAGACCGCAGGCGCATCACCCAATACATAGGCTGCCACCTTGCGTTCTGATCGACTCAATTGCTCAAGTGAGGATTCAATTTGCGATAACACCAAAATCTCCCTTGCAGATTCCGTTATTTTTTCGTAAATTTACGTAATATTACAAACATAAATGACGTATTGCACGTAAAAACATAGGCATGATGACATGATTAGAGTAGCAATTAACGGATTTGGGCGGATCGGACGGAACATCCTCCGAGCGCTTTATGAAAGAAATCTACAAGATCAGATTCAGGTGGTTGCAATTAATGATCTCGGGAGCCCTGAAATCAATGCACATCTGCTACAGTTTGATACCACTCACGGTCGCTTTGCGTTCGACGTCGAGCAATCTCAGGATGGATTTACGATTGCTGGTCATCCAATCAAGACACTCGCTGTGGCTGACCCCAATCAACTGCCATGGCGTGAGCTAGACGTCGATGTGGTCTATGAATGCACTGGTTTCTTTACCAGTAAAGACAAGGCGCTCGCTCATATCAAAGCGGGCGCCCAAAAAGTGATCATCAGCGCTCCTGGAAGCGATGTCGATGCAACCATCGTGTATGGCGTTAACGACCAACGGTTGACTGACACGATGCAAGTGATCAGTAATGCCAGTTGCACCACCAACTGCTTAGCACCCCTAGCCAAGGCATTAGACGATGCCTTTGGCCTGGAAGATGGTCAGATCACCACGATCCATGCGTTCACCAATGACCAGAAGTTGACCGACGTCTATCATACCGATCTCTATCGTGCTCGCGCGGCTGGGCACTCAATGATTCCAACCAAAACCGGCGCTGCCGCTGCGGTTGGTCTGGTACTGCCTCATCTCAATGGACGCCTTGATGGCATGGCAGTACGGGTTCCGACCATCAATGTGTCATTGGTGGATCTCACCTGCCGACTGAAAACCAAGGCCTCAGCGGAAGAAGTCAATCAGGCGATTCAGAAAGCGGCAGATGGGAGTCCGGACGGCGTCCTCATCACCAATCGGTTACCGCTTGTCAGCCAGGACTTTAACCACAACCCGGCGAGCTCCATTGTGGATTTGAACCACACCAAAGTGCTTGGTGATCTCACCAAGGTCTTGGCTTGGTATGACAACGAATGGGGATTCTCCAACCGAATGCTCGACACCACACTGTCTTGGATGAAACACGGTCTATCCAAACAAACGGCTGCATAAGCCTTTTAATTGCGATCTTTGGCGGGGTTCAACCCGCCTTTTTTTTGGCACACATTTCGCTCAACCTTGGTCACGACAGAAATTTCGCACCAAATCCGCGCACCCTGAACCAAGACTGTGCACGGAGGATGGTGTTTTACTAAAATTGCACCACGTTGGTGCATAAAACGGAGAGACTTTATGGAGCCGACTCTGACGGGCTTAGCTGAACGCATCGACTTAATTGTTGCTGGTACGGATACGTTTTTTTTACTGATGGGTGCCATTCTAGTGCTTTTTATGCACGCGGGCTTTGCCTTCTTAGAAGTTGGTACCGTTCGGCATAAGAATCAGGTCAATGCCCTGGTTAAAATCCTCACTGATTTTGGGGTATCCACACTCGCCTACTTTTTTATCGGCTACCAAGTCGCCTATGCAACCGGATTTCTTGTCGGCGCCGATCAGATGATGGATGGCAATGGGTTTGCGCTGGTCAAATTCTTCTTCCTCTTAACCTTTGCTGCGGCGATTCCAGCGATTATCTCAGGCGGTATCGCTGAGCGCGCGAAGTTCTGGCCCATGATGGTTGCGAATGTCGTGATCGTGGCTATGATTTATCCTCTGTTCGAAGGCATGATTTGGAATGGAAATTTCGGATTCCAACAGTGGATTGAAGATGTTACCGGGGCTGGTTTCCACGATTTTGCTGGCTCCATTGTGGTGCACGGCATGGGTGGGTGGCTGGCGCTGACTGCAGTCCTCTTGCTCGGGTCACGGAGAGGTCGTGTTCGCGATGGACGGATCATTTCTTTTGCGCCGAGCTCGATCCCTTTTCTCGCCTTAGGTGCTTGGATTCTGACCGTCGGCTGGTTCGGATTTAATGTCATGAGCGCACAGGCGGTCGAAGGCATCAGTGGTTTGGTTGCTGTGAATTCACTCATGGCAATGGTCGGTGGCACACTGGCTGCCCTCATCATTGGTAGAAACGACCCTGGCTTTATCCACAACGGTCCACTGGCTGGGCTAGTTGCTGTCTGCGCCGGATCTGATGTTTTCCATCCACTCGGAGCCTTGGCGACTGGTCTGGTTGCCGGCGGCCTGTTCGTCTGGCTATTTGTGTGGTGTTCCAAACAGAAACAACTCGATGACGTGTTGGGTGTGTGGGCACTGCACGGTGTCTGTGGCGCATGGGGGGCATTGGCCTGCGGTATTTTTGGAACGACAGCCTTCGGGGGTCTTGGCGGCGTCTCGTTCATGGCCCAGCTCATCGGGACCATCACTGGAGTCGGAATCGCTGTGATTTCCGGACTCATCATTTACGGTGTCATTCGTCAGACGCTAGGATTACGTCTCTCTGAAGAAGAGGAATTTGATGGTGCCGATTTGGCAATCCATCGAATCAAAGCCAATCCTGAAGTGTAACGGTCAGGGCACTGCTTAGGCAGTGCCCACCTCGCCCTTAGGCAAGGACATGGCAGCAAGGGAGGCCATGGCAATCAACCCTGCTGACACCCATAAACAGGCCTCCAACCCTATCCATTGATAGAGAGCACCTGAGCCAACCGTCCCCGCCAAGCGACCACCCGCATTCGCCATATAATAAAAACCAATATCGAGGCTGGCACCTTCATCCCGCGCAAAACGGACAATCAAAAAACTGTGCAGTGCTGAATTCATCGCGAATAATAATGCGAAGATCAGTAAGCCAACTGTCACAACAAAGACCGGTGACAAACCATAAGAAAGTGCCACCCCGATAGCAGCCGGAGTCAGCGCCAGGCATCCACCGAACACCACCAATTGTCGACCAACCACATCAGGCGCTTGCGACCGGCCTGTCAGTTTGGGCGCTGCTGCTTGGATCATTCCATAAATCATGACCCAGGCTGCCAAATAACCACCGACTTGCCAGAAATCCCAGCCCAACACTTCGTGAAGGAACACGGGAAGCGCGACGACAAACCAAACATCCCGAGCACCAAATAAGAAAAAGCGCGCCAGAGATAACCGATTGACCGCCTCCGATTTCGAGAAGATTTGACTGAATTTTGGCTTTGCTTTCATGACGCCGAGTTCCTGACGAAGCAGCAAAAGACTCATCAGCCACACCGCGGACAACATCGCCACCATCACCGCGATCGCGCCTTGAAACTCCAACCAAGATAACAACACCGCACCAATGAAAAAGCCTGCGCCCTTCAGCGCATTTTTTGATCCGGTGAGAAACGCAACGATCCGATACAAGCCGGCATCCTGATCGCGAGCGATCGATTTCATGGAGCTCTTCGCACTCATCTTATTCAGATCTTTCGCAATCCCAGAGATAGCCTGAGCGACCATCACCCAAATCACAGTGAGCCAACTTTCCGGGACCAGCAACATGGCAAGAGCGCCGATCTGCAACAACAGACCGATTTGCATGGTTCGATTCAAACCAATCCTGGCGCCGAGCCAGCCACCAACAGCGTTTGTGACAATGCCGAAGAATTCGTAGAACAAAAACAACGAGGCAATTTCAAAGGGCGTAAACCCCAAGGTGTGAAAATGCAGAACCACCAGCATCCTCAGCGCACCATCAGTGACAGTGAACGCCCAATAATTCCCGGTGATCACAGCATAATCACGTAACCTAGAGTCCACGCACAGCTCCGGTGTAGGCTGCTAATTCAACTAAACGGTTGGCATATCCCCATTCATTGTCATACCAAAGGTAGAGTTTCAGTTGCGTGTCATTCACGACCATGGTCGATAATGCATCCACGATACTTGAGCGCGGGTCCGTTTTATAATCAATCGACACCAATGGGCGCTCTTCATAGCCCAAAATGCCGGATAATTCGTTGTCGGCGGCATGTTTGAGCGCCTGATTCACTTCGTCTACGGTGACCGCTCGCTGCAATTCAAACACGCAATCAGTGATCGAGGCATTTGCCAAAGGCACACGAATCGCATGGCCATTCAACCGCCCTCTGAGCTCAGGGAAAATTTCTGCGATCGCAGTTGCGCTTCCCGTCGTGGTCGGAATCAGCGACATCCCACAAGCTCGCGCTCGGCGAAGATCTTTGTGCGGAGCATCAAGAATCGTCTGCGTATTGGTAATGTCATGGACTGTCGTGATCGACCCATGACGAATCCCAAATGTTTGATGGATCACTTGAATGGCAGGCGCGATACAATTCGTGGTACAGCTTGCCGCCGTCACAATCGGGTGGTGATCCGGCGAAAACAATCCGTCGTTCACACCCATCACAACATTTAACACCTCGGGCACCTTAATCGGTGCAGAAACCACGGTTTGCTGCACGCCCTGATCGCGATAGGGTTTCAGTGCATCCACCGTTTTGAACTTACCGGTGCATTCCAAGACCAAATCGCAGTCTGAAAAATCTGCCGCGTCGAGCGTTTTCTCTGAGGTCACTTTGATGTCTCGGCCATCAATGACCAAACGATCATCCAGGCCTGACACATCGACATCCCAGCGCCCATGGACCGAATCAAATGCCAGCAAATGCGCATGAGTGGCCGCATCTCCGGCTATATCGTTCACATGGACCAACTCCATCGTTGGATGGTTTTGCAACGCTCGAATTGCCAATCGCCCGATTCGGCCGAGTCCATTAATCCCTATTCGCATCATCAAGTTCCTTAACGACAATTGTGTTCTAACTGCTGCAGCGCAGGCGAGCACAAGTCCCGGCGACCCTGGCAACAGTCGGCCAATAAAAAGTCCAATAAATCCCGGACAGCGCCAGGTTCGATTCGATACCTCATAAAACGCCCTTCCCGTTCAGCAAAGCAGAGTGTTGATGCTTCCAATTCCTTCAAATGAAAACTCACCTGGGAGGGGGAAAGATCTAACACTTCAGCAATCAGACCAGCGGTCATTCCTATGTCACCGGCTTTTGCCAGTTGCCGAAACATCTCTAGCCGATGCGCCTGACCAATGGCCTGAAAACAACGTACTGCAGCCATCGTATCCATCATCGAACCCCTTAATTCAACATTTCAATAATTATAAAAATATAAGAGAAAAACGTGAGATGGCAAATGACGTTTTTGTTACATGAACCCATCAGCGCCAGGCGGGCGCTTCGGCTCATCTGTCGTCTCTTCAGATGGGTCAGTCGTTTGATCATCAAGTCCCAACACATCCCCCGGAGTCTGATAGCCCAGTTGCAGATACAAGCGATCGATGGTTGATCGAATGGATGCTATCGCACCCTCGTCGTTGGGATCATTCGCCAATATCCCACCCTGAATCAGGAGTGAACTGACAACATCCTGGGGTAACCAAGATCGAACTGGACCACGTAAGGTTCGGATCATCGTTTCAGAATCCAAAGAGCGCTCACCGTTCTTGGCTTTTTCGAGCACTTCAAGAAGGTGCTTTCGAATGACTAATTCAAATCGCTTCCGGGCATCCTCTGAAAACTCAAGCTCCTGATGAGCCTCGCCGGTCATTGCGTAGAAGAGCTCTTCGCTTTCCAAATCATGGAAAATATCAACGCTCTTGTCCCTTTGGAGCGGAGCCAACACTCGCTCTTTCGCGGCTTTCTCTGATGCGATCTCACGCTTTTTTGCCTCGAGTCGCATCACGCGCTGATTTAACTGATACAGCCCATAGACCAACAATGCCAGGGTCAGTAGAGCAGTGAATAACAACAAGCCATGCATTCGAAGCCAAACCTTTGATGAGTAAACGTCCGTACCCTTGTGAATATCGACCACAGCGCTTAAATCTTTGGCTCGGATATCTAGAGATCCGATTCTAACCAACGATGTAACGTCTGCTTTAACCAACGAGACTGCTTCGGATAGTAACGAGTCAGTCCACCGCGATGATTATGGATATTCATCGCACCTGGTAACTCCAACATATGGCCTGCCCGCGCAAGCCATCGGTTCATCATACGAGGATGCATCTCCGGATGAAACTGTGTCGCCAAGCCGTGGTGGCCCACCCGGAACGCCTGTTCCTCAAAATGACCATCAACCACGCCAGATGCCAGCCGAATCGCACCCTGGGGCAAATAATAACCTTCGCGATGCCATTGATAGACGCGGCTCAAAGGACCAAAGATTTGCTTACCTTGCCCCAGGGGCTTGATTGGATACCACCCAATTTCAACTTGATCCCGATGATGGGTAAATACGCGGGAACCCAATACCCGAGCCATCAACTGTGCACCCAGACAGATACCCCAAACCGGACGATCCAGATTCATCCAACGTTCGATCAATTGCAATTCCATCCGAATACCCAACAAATGATCGTCATTTGCGCTCATCGGTCCACCAAAGACCACCAGACCGTCAAACCGCTCAACTTGTCGAGGCACTCGCTGGCCAACGAGTGGCCGTACTACTTGGACTTGATGCCCAAGTTGTTTCAGGGCAATCCCAACCTGCCCGGTCGTCGAATGCGCCTGATGTAACACACAGAGGACCCGTCGACTCATCGCTGACCCACCGATCGAAACGTGAGGTTAATTCGAGGGCCCTTGGTTTGGCGCGTTTTCAACAGGGCATGTTCCCAATGATGCTGTGTCATACCGTACATCAGTAACAGATCTCCATGACCCAATTCAAATGTCATTGGATGAATCGTTGGAGATTGTCGAGACCGTAAACGAAATCGGCGAGCATCACCCAATGAGACTGATGCAATCACCGGCTGATCTCCGAGCTCGATTTCATTGTCTCGATGCCACCCCATGGAGTCATCACCCGATCTGTAGCGATTTAACAAACAGTGATTGAAGCCAAAAGCGGTGGTGATACCTAACTGATCGGTGACAGCATGCAGCTGCTCTCTCAAATGCTGCAGATTTGGCGGCCAAGGTTTTGCGGCTAATTGACGACGAGAATAGGCGTAGGGCACATCACCACACCAGGCGGTCAATCGAGGCTCATCGATCTCACGACCAAATAACCGGATTGAACCTTGAGTCCACTGAAGCGTTTCATCGAGAGAGGCAATCAACTGGTGTTCTGTCTGCTCTGATAGCCAGCGGCGGACAAGACAAAGCGACAGGCCCGGACGGATGACAAATAGGGGCTGTGGGGACACTAGACTATCCGCGAATGACTAAAGCCCCCATGATACGCGAACAGGCCAGAGGATTGGCAAGATCTTATGAGTTTGACGATTCTGGCTCGTCAATAACCTCTGCGCGCTCAACAAGCAACTCTTCGCGCAACACAGGCACATCACGAGGCGCGTCAACGCCGACGCAGATTTGCTGCGTTCCTTTGATTTTGACCACTGTAATGCGGATGTTATCGCCAATACGAATCGATTCATCCACGCGTCGTGTCAGTACAAGCATATTCCACCTCAATCCGTTGAAAACTTTCATCCATGAAACGTTTTTCTCGCCAAACAGCAAGATTTGTCTCTTCTTATACTCTGACCCCAGAATGACACACTATTCCAATATAATCGGCATTTGGTAGAAAAATTGAAGGGGTCTTTGTCCTACAATATTTTGTAAGTAAATTACCGAATCGGGAACCAGATCAGAATTAACAGTATCAATTTCGATCAATGATTTGATCAAGGTCAGTGGATTGAATGAGACTCTGTCTTATATTGATACAAAACAGATCATCCACCTTGGGGAATCGCGGAGTAAATCATGCAATCAAAACAACCGGTCTGGGATATTTGGGTCAGGCTGGGCCACTGGTTGATTGTCGCAGGCATCGTCTTCCAACAAATTTCAGGGGAAAACCTGAATTTGATGGATGCGCATGCGACGGTCGGAATTCTTCTGGCGGGCTGGATCATTTTTCGGCTCGTCTGGGGGTTCATCGGCCCCCAGTATGCGAGGTTCTCAAGCTTTCCGATCCCCACACCGCAAACCGCTCTCACCGGCGTGCAAAAACTCATCCGCAAAGAGACAGAACATACCCCAGGACATAGTGTCATCGGAGGACTCGCCGTTTATGTATTGATCGGATTGATTGGCTTGACAGCTATCACAGGAATGGCCTCATCCGACGATATCTTATTCGCAGGCCCACTCGCGCCTTTACTGCCAGAATTCTTGGTAAATCTGGCAAGCTTGTCTCACCCGGTGCTCAGCAAACTTGTCCTGATCACGGTGTTGCTCCACGTGGTCGCAGTTCTTTGGCACACCATTTTCATGAAAGAGGCTTTGATTCAAGGGATGATCACGGGACTAAAGCCTGGATTTGGAGCGCCGGTTGGAACACCGCATCCATTTTCAACAATCATCGTGCTTCGAGGATTTGTGGTCATGACTCTTTGTCTTGGTGGCGCCTATGCAGTCTTCGCACTCGTCCTCGGGTGGTAACCAAGCATCTACTCAGGACGCTTAGGACACGATAGTCCAAACCAAGCCGAGTCAGGGAACGGCCAATCGATTATCACCGACGACCGAGAATCACATGATCTGACTTTTGAGACCGAAATGGCGATCGTGCACGAAAATTCGAAGTTCCTGCAATTACACGCATTCAAACCAGCCCTTCTTTGTTAAAGTCATACCTAGATATTGAAAGATGAGAGGTTCGAGTGAACACCGGAGAACGTTGGCTTTTTAATTTAGCAGCTCTTGTTGTGGTCTTAGCAGGGATCAAATCAGCCAGCGCAATCATCGTGACCCTATTGGTTGCTTTGTTTGTTGCCTTGGTCTCAGCGCCGCTATCGATTGCTCTGCAACGTCGAGGCGTACCCAATGTTCTCTCAGTTCTGATTGTGCTGGTGTTATTACTGTCAGTGATTGCGGGACTCAGCGCAGTGGTCGGCGGGTCGGTGAATGCCTTTAGTGCAGCCGCACCAGTCTATGAAGCACGCCTGAATGAGCAACTTGAATCGCTCTGGTTATTAGCAGCCAGCTATGATATTCCGATCGATGCCGAGCAGTTGCGGCAATCCTTCGACAGCTCAGGTATCTTTACACTGTTATCCAATCTGCTGACGGCACTTGGTGCGCTGTTGACCAATGGCTTTTTGATCTTACTGATTGTGGTTTTCATTTTGATGGAAGCCGCCTCGATGCCACAGAAAGTCCGCGTGGCGTTCGGACGTAGCGAACACGAACCATTCTTGGCTTTCACGCAATTCATGAAGCACTTGAATCAGTACTTAGCGATCAAGACGATGATCGGAGTGGCAACGGGAGTGGCGGTGACACTCTTCCTCCTAGCCGAGGGTGTCGACTTCCCATTCGTGTTAGGTCTTCTCGCCTTCCTCTTAAACTACATTCCAACACTTGGCTCAATTTTAGCGGCTGTCCCTGCTGTCATTCTTGCCTTTTTAGAATTTGGCCTTGGCTCAGCCGGTCTGACAACAGCCGTCTATATCGGCGTTAATGTTGGGCTCGGTCAAATTATTGAACCAAGACTCCAAGGACAAGGGCTCGGGCTGTCTCCAATGGTGGTGTTCTTATCCTTGGTCTTTTGGGGATGGATGCTTGGGATTGTCGGCATTCTCTTGGCGATCCCGCTCACGATGACGGCGAAACTGGCGTTTGAAGAATCACCCAAATACCGATGGCTCGCGATTCTTTTGGGGCCAGAAAGGCCTTCACACCCCCAATCAGACTAAAGCGAGCTAGATTTTTATGCTGCAGGCGCTAAAATTCGCACCGCGGTCTAGGAGGGAATCTTTGTGACCACTGCCGAAATAGAAGAGATCATCATGTTGGTCTGTGTGACAGGCCTCGTCGGCTACATGGGATTTATTGTCGTCGATCTCGCTAAACGATCCGGTGCCGGTAAGTTAGGCATGTATATCCTCCTGGGCGTTCTGATGCTGGCGCCTGCTGTGTTTATCTTGAAAGAACTGGCGGTGCTCCTCATCGATTTGTAAACGAGAGGATGTAACCCAACATGCTGTACATTGCCCGAGTGCTGACCCTAGCGCTCATCCCTGGGCTTGCGTTTGCCTCCGGTCCAACCGGTGACGTGATTGATCTAACCAACCATTTCGCAGGCTTCCTTGCGATTGCCATTTTTGTTGTTGCTTACGCACTCGTGATGGCAGAGGAAAGTATCCACCTGCCCAAGTCAAAACCGGTACTCATTGCTGCCGGACTCATTTGGTTAATTATTGCGGTGTCTTATCAAGGAACCGGACAAGAGCAGCTAGCCGAAGCGGCCGTTCGTCACAATTTGCTTGAATTTGCTGAGTTAATGCTCTTTCTCTTAGTCGCGATGACGTACATCAACGCGATGGAAGAGCGTCGTCTATTTGAATGGTTGCGAGAAAAGCTGATCGCTTCAGGTTTAGGGCTGCGATCGCTTTTCTGGCTGACCGGAATCCTCGCGTTCTTTATTTCGCCAATCGCAGATAATTTGACGACTGCACTTTTGATGTGCGCTGTCGTCATGGCTGTTGGGGGCAATAATCCTCGCTTTATCGGACCGGCTTGCATCAACATTGTGGTGGCGTCCAATGCAGGTGGTGCTTTCAGTCCTTTTGGTGACATCACAACCCTCATGGTGTGGCAAAAAGGCGTGCTGAACTTCACGGAGTTTTTCACTCTCTTCATTCCAGCGGCGGTGAATTTTTTAATCCCAGCCACCATCATGTCCTTCGTCTTACCGAGCGAAAGGCCTGAAGCCTCCGGCCAATCAGTCGAGCTGAAACGTGGCACATGGCGGATCGTTTGGTTCTTTCTTGCAACCATTGCGACTGCTGTTTGTTTCCACAATTTCCTTCATCTCCCTCCAGTGATCGGAATGATGCTGGGCCTCGGTTATCTCAATATGTTTGGGTATTACCTGGTCAAGACACTGCCAAAATCTCTGGACAAGAAGCGCCGGATTTATGAGCAACGAGGGGATATCGAGGCGATTCAACGGTTAGGTGAGGTGGTCCCCTTTAACGTCTTCTCCAAAGTCGCACGCGCCGAATGGGATACGCTATTGTTCTTCTATGGAGTCGTCTTGTGTGTTGGCGGGCTTGGGTTTATGGGATACCTCTCGCATGCCTCACAATTACTGTATGGTGACTTTGGACCGACGATCGCCAACATCACGGTGGGAGTCTTGTCCGCCATCGTTGACAACATTCCAGTAATGTTCGCGGTGTTGGCAATGATGCCGGAGATGTCGCACGGACAATGGCTTCTGGTGACCTTGACTGCAGGCGTCGGCGGCTCATTGCTCTCAATCGGCTCAGCAGCCGGGGTTGCACTGATGGGTCAAGCCAAAGGAAAGTATACCTTTCTCGGTCACCTAAAATGGTCTTGGGCCATCGCCCTCGGCTACGCCGCAAGCATCGTGGTGCATATATGGATCAATGACGACTTGTTTCACTTGACCGTCGAAACAGCCCGAGTCGCCTCGGGCCATTAATAGCATTCGATGCGAGCCTCCCGAGGGCTCGCTCGCTGACGAGGAAATGCGATGCTGATTGCACATGTCTTAATGATCCTGATCCCAGGCTTACCGACAGCGGTCTCAACGGGTCAGATATTTGCCTCTGAAGCAGCCTGCGAAGTCGCACGTACCGCCATGGCAGCGAATGATCCCGTGAACCAATACACATGCCTGGCATCGCCTGAGAGCACTCCCAATCGATGATTGCATCGCACCAAATCAGTGCGCGCTATCCACAACTTGATGTTACCGAAAGAAACGTGACGCCAACCCTTCATCCTTGTCTAAAAAACGCAATGAAAACAGTGTTCTGACTGGACGGAATTCGTAAATACATGAATTTAAAAGATAAATTTTTTCCTCTCAAAAGTGATTAAATTTTGACCAATTCGATGGAATACATTGAGATCAACCACTTAGTGAACTCTAAGAAAAAGCATCCCCATAGTTATCCACAGCCTTTGTGGGTATCACATTTGTCAATGGTCTCAGAAATTTTCTGCGCATTTTTTTCAGTTCAGGTATCGTCCGATCATGCCTCATGACCCGAACCGTCAACTTCAATCGCGAGCCCTGCAGGGAATGCGAGCAATGACACCCTTGCTTCCAGGAATTGTTCCCTTCGGCCTCATTGCTGGATTCACTCCGGTGTCCTTCGGATTCACTTGGTTTGATGCTTGGGCAGGCTCACTACTCATGTTCGCCGGAGCCTCGCAGTTGGCGGCTTATCAATTAATGAATGAGTCAGCCTCCCTGTGGGTGATTTTGCTCACAGTTGCCGCCATCAACCTGCGCTATCTGCTCTATAGCGCGTCCATCGCCCCACATTTAGCCAACGCCGACCGACTCACACGACTTCTGGCCGGATATGGGTTAACCGATCAGATTTATGCGATCTGCCATCGAGACTATCCTACCCACGACTGGGACTTGCAGGAGCGAGTTGCCTATTACGCAGGGGGAAGCTGTCTAATCTGGGGCCTTTGGCAAGCATGCACGGTCTTGGGTGCCTTTGTTGGTCAGATCATTCCGGTGTTTTGGTCGCTTGAATTTATGATTCCACTGACCTTTCTGGCGTTAGCCCTGAATACCCTGAAAAGTCGATCTCATCAGACCGCCGCAATGACAGGGGCCATTGTCTCATTCGCGGGGCTAACGCTACCCTACAACCTCGGACTGATCCTTGGAGGAGTTGCGGGGATTATCGCGGGTGTGGTGCACCAGAGGATGCGATCGTGACTGAACAATTTATCTGGGCTGTGGCGCTCGCAGGATTGGTTACGCTTTTCTTGAAAAGTGCATTCATCGAGGGCCAGCACTATTTCCAACTACCTCAGTGGTTCATCGATGCACTGGAATTCGTACCACCAGCGATCCTCTGCGCCCTGGTGATACCCGGGATCTTTAAAGGTGATGTCGGTCTTGTCCGCGAATTCGGCAGCGTTCCAATTGACCCTAAACCGATTGCCGCTCTCATTGCAGCGATGACTTTTCTCACCACAAAAAAAACCGTCCCAACCCTCTTGGCTGGAATGGCTTCGTTATATCTTGTGTTCTGGGTGCAGATCTAAGGCAAATACACCAGTGGAACAAAATGGCTCCAAGCAATGACGCTTGCCGCCAACATCCCAACTAAGGTGCAAAGAGCGACCGTGAGCACTGAAGACGCAAACATAAAGGCGCGGTCTTCGTCGATCTTCATCACCTTTGAGGTCCCGCTATACAGAAGATACACCGAGTACACCAACGCAGCGCCTGCAACTGCAACATTTAACCAGAGAATTGGCAGCAAAAACGAAATCCCAGACAAAAACAGCGGCGTTGCAGTGACTGTGGTTAACACCAGGCACTCATCCAACGACACTTCCCCGCCGTAAGTTTTCTTCATCCAATGCATACAAGCGGCGATAAAAGCGACAGCACCCCACATCGCGAAATAGAACAACACTGCAGACCCCAATGCGCTTGAGGACGCCAGTCGAACAGGCTCTTGACCAGCAACTGACCAACCAACTTGAGTCACACCGATGTACAGCGCGATCGCAGGGATCGCCGCGAGAATTGAGATTTGCGTTAAAAAGACCGTCTTGGCTGAATAGTGCTCTTCTTCAATCAGAGCCCACTCGTTTTTTGGATCCTTCAATATGCCTGCAATGTGTCCGAAGTACATCATGCGTTGCTTTCCTCCCTTCAACTCAACGGTATGAGCTGTTTTTAGCGTATGTGGTTTTTATGGTTGTGATTTGTTGTCTATTGTCAAAGGTCGAACAAACCGTCCGTGGCCGTTCGGTCAACTTTGATCAATTTTGTATCACAGCGGAATAAAGTGGTCCACCAATAAGAACAGGAAGAGCCACATGATGTAACGGATCGAATACCAAAAGAGATCCATCGCATCTTTCGAATCCTTCGTATCTGAATGCCGTTTTAACAACATCAAAAACCGAGCGTTAATCGCCGTCACACCCAAGAGATAAAGCACCCCACTCATCCCACTGAGATAAGGCAACACCGTCACAATGACCATCAAGATGGTGTATAGCAACATGTGGAGACGGGTGTATTCGTCACCATGGGTCACAGGCAACATCGGAATTTCTGCTTTCGCATACTCATCTTTCTTAGCAATGCACAGCGCCCAGAAGTGTGGTGGTGTCCAGGCAAAGATGATCGCGACCAACAACAATGCATGGGCGTCCACCGAACCGGTCACAGCAACCCAACCAAGCAAAGGTGGAGCAGCTCCCGCAATCCCACCGATCACAATATTCTGTGGAGTCGCACGCTTTAAATACAGCGTATAAATGACTGCATAGCCAATGATCGATGCAAAGGTGAGCCATGCGGTGAGCAGATTTGCCACGATTGCCAACATTGAGAGCCCACTGGCTCCCAATAAAAAGGCAAACATTAAGGCATAGGCCGGAGACACTTTACCGTCTGAGACCGGGCGGTGTTTGGTCCGATTCATCACCGCATCAATCCGGCGGTCAACCACATGATTGATTGCCGCTGCAGCCGAAGCCGCCAAGGCAATGCCGAGGTTTGCCAGCACAAAAAGCTCAATGCTCGGCAACACAGGGCGCGCAAGCAACATCCCCACCATCGAGGTCAACACCATCACGGCCACAACCCGAGGCTTGGTCAGCGTCAGATAATCACGCCAAGACGGCGCATTTGGCCGCGCGTTAAGCGTGTTTGACAGAGCCATAGGCAACCTCCTCGTATTCCACAGCCGTAGCATAGGCAATAGACCAAGCGTAAAGAAGCATCAATACGCCAAGCGCGTGGTGAATAAACGCTAAACTATCAGGAACAGCGTAAACCACATTGGCATAACCGAACCCGATTTGAGCTGTCAGCAGACCCACAAAATGCATGGCTTTCCGACTGGCCAGCACACCCCGTTTCACCAGGCTCCACAACAAACCGAGCCAATAGACCGTCACAACCAATGCTCCCGCACGGTGCACCATTTGGATGGCCGCACGTGCCCCATGCTCTAACTGTCCACCTTCGTAATTCGGTCCGACTTCCGGGAACAAATGAAATCCGGCTTGGAAATCGTAATTGACCTCAGCACCACCAGGGGCACAGGAGAGAATCCCTGGGCAAGCCCAACCAGCGTAATTCGTACTCACCCAGCCGCCTAGGATAATCTGCGCAAACAAAAGGCCGACGCCAATCATCACCGGGGTTCGCATTCGGATGAGAGTACTGTCCCCGAGCGCCAGACGCTTCAGTCGGTGTCTGAGATACATCAACGTCGAAACAATGATCAAACCGCCCATCAAATGCAGCGTCACGATATTTGGCAGTAACTTCAGAGTCACGGTAAATGCGCCAAATGCACCCTGGACGATCACCAATCCCAGTAACACTAAGGACAGCAAATAGGGATAGTTTGCGGTCTTTTCTTTTTCGCGATACCCCAGAAATGCCAGTGCGAGGATCAATAAGCCAAGCCCCCCAGCGATATAGCGATGGATCATCTCAATCCATCCTTTATGAGCTGCGACATGAATCTCAGGATACCGTTCTTGTAGATAGGTGATGGTCTCCGTATCGGTAGTCATGACCATGCTTCCGAAACAGCCCGGCCAATCAGGGCAACCAAGGCCAGAGTCTGTGATTCGGGTAAAGCCACCCATCAACACCACTTCGCAGGCCAGAAAAAAAGCCAAGGTTGCCAGTTTTAACGGTAAATTATTTGCCACTAGCCCACCTTCGACAGTTTGAGAAGTTTTTTCATATCCTGGAGGATCAAGGTTGGATTGATTTCAGGCTCAAAACGAAGCACCACATTCCCCAGAGGATCAATCACCCAGATCGCCGCTTGTTTGTCTTTCAGGTCAGACGCCTGTACCTCCGACACGCTGACGCGATCACGTTCGCGGCCAAGTGCGGTATGAAAGTTTTCAAGCCCCTCACTAAAGGTCTGACAAGCATCACAATCAGCCGCTGACGCCAAAACTACTTGCCATGTCGGAGGCTCATTCGGGGCAGGTAACCCCAACTCACTGTATTGCGTTCCCGATGAAACCAATTCTCCGTGATGCGTTCGACCTTCAGGCACACCGATACCACCGAAATACATCACAAAAGCGGCGAGCATCGGGACCAACGCGATCCCCCAAATGAGCCAAAATGTCGTCCGATTACCCATGCGACAAGCCTCGACGGAATACGTAAGTACTCAAGCCCGCTAACACCATCGCCAACAAAAACCATTGCGCGGCATAACCGTAGTGCGTCTCTGGACCGAGTCGAGGTTTGGGACCTAGGGCATCACGCGTCAGCAGTCCGGATGCCAGAAACACGCCAGGCAGGACACCGTCGGTTGCAACCGCCCGCAACGACTGCACACGTACGCGACCATCCACCGTCTCTGCAAACGCATCTGACATCAAATAACTCTCTGTCATCGGCACCCAAAGGGCATCCAATTGAAATTGATCGGGAACCGCAATTTCAGGCAAGCGATCACGCGTCGGGCTTCCAGGAACCCATCCAAGATTCACCAACAGACGCAACCCTCCGTCACGGGTCGATGCTTCTGCGAAGACTTCGTAGCCAGCCACGCGATCCTGAATTCGATTATCCAGATAAAATACACTGTCGTGGTCGATCATGACCGGCAGGGTGACGCGATAGGTCGCACTGTCCGGGTTCACCATGAGTAACTCCGACGGCGTCGACAATTGTGATTCACCGACGGTGAGTCGCTCGATCAACTGCTCTTTTTGCTGCGCTCGATCCAACTGCCAAAACCCTGCTTTCACACACAATCCGATCACTGGAAGAACCACAATTACAAACCACCATTTCTTTGTGAGCCGCATTGTGGTTTCCTGCTGTCTAAATTCATTACGAGACCGACCATGTTCAAAATACTTATCGTGATTTTATTCTTTGCCGTCGTTGGCGTGTTGTTCTCGGGCCTTTACTTCCTGATGAAGGACCCGTCAGACAAAAAGCGAGTGGTCAATGCACTCGCTTGGCGAGTCGGACTCGCTGCGGCTCTCATTGCCTTGGTCGGATTCGGGATCGCAACCGGCTTACTAGAGCCGCACGGTATTGGTGGTTAGAGGATATAAACGAAGATAAATAGTCCAACCCAAACCACGTCGACAAAGTGCCAATACCAAGAAACTGCCTCAAATGCGAAGTGCTTCTCCGGTGAGAAAGCACCGTCAAAACACCGAAGCAACATGACAAACAGCATGGTGGTTCCAAGCATGACGTGGAAACCATGGAATCCAGTCAACATAAAGAATGTTGCGCCGTAAATACCTGCCTCCAGCGTGAGCCCAAGCTCTGTGTAGGCTTCATGGTATTCGACAGCTTGGAAATACAAGAAAATCACCGCCAGCACAATCGTCGCAGCCAGCCACGCTTCAAGTGCTCGACGCTTATTTTCTTTGAGTGCGTGGTGCGCAAAAGTCACGGTCACGCTCGACGTGATCAAAAGAACAGTGTTGACCAGTGGAAGGTGCCAGGGATCAATAATGTTTTGCGCACCTGGGAACTGCTTCATGTCTGGTGTCTGCAAGAGCGGCCACGACGCTGTGAATCCTTCCCACAGCATGTTTGTCACCCCTTTTGCACCCTCTCCACCGATCCAGGGCACGGAGAAAGTTCTCACGTAGAAGAGCGCGCCAAAGAATGCAGCGAAGAACATCACTTCAGAAAAGATGAACCAGAGCATCCCCTGTCGGTACGAGCGGTCTAACTGGTCACTGTGAAGCCCTTGCGCCTCCTCCCGGATTTGGTCTTTGAACCAGCCGAAAATCACGTAAAACAGCACCAGGAAACCGGCTCCAAGAACCCAGGGGCCAACTGAATCTCGATCTGCAGCCATCGACGTCAGTGTCATTGCCGCGCCGTAAGCCAGAAGACCCAGCGCGATCGAAGCCAAAATCGGCCATTTACTCTGCTCTGGTACGTAATAGGTAGAACCACTCATAACGATGCTCGTCCTTTGTCATTATCCTGTGACCTCAGTGTCACTTGTTGATGATCTTTCTCTGTTAGGTCATACAAGGCGTATGACAATGTAATGGTTGTGATGTGCTTGGGAAGTTCGGGATCTACCACAAATACCAATGGCATCTCTGTATCGGCACCGGCATCCAGCGGCTGCCTGTCAAAACAAAAGCAGTTCACTTTATGGAGGTATTGAGCTGCTTCAGAGGGCGTCACTGAGGGAACTGCTTGCGCAACCATCCACTCAGGCGTTGGATTTTTCGCGTAAAACGCAGTCACCTTATCTTCACCCGGAAACACCCGCATGGTGCGCTCGGTCGGCTTAAACTCCCAAGGCATTTCCGCAGGATTCACCGTCACAAATTGCACTTTCACCGTCCGAGAACGATCCACTGCCGTGATGGCAGCCGGCCCTTGAGTGAAGTTCTTCCCATTCAGCCCGGTGATATCACAAAACACCTCATACAGCGGAACCAGCGCAAAACCAAATCCGAACATCAGGACCGCAGATGCTGCCAACCGCACGACCAGACGTTTTGTTTTGACTGATTCCTGCATGGATTAATCCACCTTCGGAGGTGTAGAAAAGGTGTGATAGGGCGCCGGCGATGGAAGCGTCCACTCTAGACCATTCGCACCCTCCCAAACTTGCGCGGTCGCTTTCTCACCGACTCTCACGTTCTGGATAATATTGTAGATAAACACCAACTGAGAAAAGCCAAAGATAAAGGCACCGACCGACGCCATACTATTAAAGTCCGCAAACTGCAGGGCATAGTCTGGAATCCGACGCGGCATACCTGCCAAACCAACAAAATGCATGGGGAAAAACGTGATGTTGACACCAACGAAGGATAACCAGAAATGGAATTTACCCATGGTCTCGTTCAGTTGGTGACCAGTCCACTTCGGTAGCCAGTAGTAGGTAGCGGCCATGATCGAGAAAATCGCACCTGGAACCAACACATAGTGGAAGTGTGCCACGACGAAATAGGTGTCATGGTACTGGAAATCCGCTGGCGCAATCGCGAGCATCAAACCAGAGAAGCCGCCGATCGTGAACAACACAACGAAGGCTATGGCAAACAACATTGGTGTCTCAAACGTCATCGAGCCACGGAACATCGTGGCAATCCAGTTGAACACCTTCACACCCGTCGGTACAGCGATCAACATCGTGGCGAACATGAAGAAAACCTCACCCACCAGCGGCATACCGACCGTAAACATGTGGTGCGCCCAAACCACAAAGGATAACAAGGCAATCGATGCAACCGCGTACACCATGGACGAATATCCAAACAAGCGCTTTCGAGCGAAAGTTGGGATGATCTCACTGACGATGCCGAAAGCCGGCAAAATCATGATGTAAACCTCTGGATGCCCAAAGAACCAAAACACGTGCTGGAACAGGACAGGGTCTCCGCCACCGGCAGCATTAAAGAATGATGTTCCGAAATGGATATCCATTAACATCATGGTCACGACACCTGCCAATACAGGCATGACCGCGATCAATAAGAATGCCGTGATCAACCAAGTCCAAACGAACAAAGGCATCTTCATCAACGTCATTCCAGGGGCGCGCATGTTCAAAATCGTCGCGATAATATTAATCGCGCCCATGATGGACGAGGCCCCCATGATGTGTACACCGAAAATAAAGAAGGTGACGGATTCTGGCGCATAAGTCGTCGACAACGGCGCGTAGAAGGTCCATCCGAAGTTCGGTGCTCCGCCTGGCATAAATAACGATGACAAAAGAATCAGGAATGCAAATGGCAGAATCCAGAAACTCCAGTTATTCATCCGCGGAAGTGCCATGTCTGGAGCACCAATTTGCATCGGAATCATCCAGTTCGCCAAGCCCACGAAGGCTGGCATCACAGCGCCAAAGACCATGATTAAGCCGTGCATCGTCGTCATTTGGTTGAAGAAATTAGGTTCAACCAATTGCAGACCTGGCTGGAACAACTCAGCGCGAATAATCAGCGCCATGATCCCACCGATCATGAACATGCACAGACTGAAAATGAGATACATCGAACCGATATCTTTGTGGTTCGTTGTAAACAACCAGCGACCGATGCCCTTTGCAGGACCGTGGTGGTGCGGATCTTCGTCTTTTACGTGCGGTAGATCAACATCAACTGTAGCCATAATGATTCCCTCTTATTTCTGGATCGCGCTTGGCTGGACCATATCGCCCACTGAATTACCAAGTGCATTCCGCTGATAAGTCACAACAGCCGCAATGTCGACTGCTGAAAGCTGTTCTTTAAATGCCTGCATCGCTGTCCCGGCCTTACCGTTCACAATGATGTCGATGTGCGCATCGATCGCCCCTGTTGCGATTGCACTTCCTGTAATTGCAGGGAATGCACCAGGGATGCCCTGTCCATTCGGCTGATGACATCCGGCGCAGGCTGTGTTGTAGACACCCTCGCCTTTTGCAATCAAATCATCCATTGAAAACTCTTTGGACGCCTCGCCGGCCATCGCGAGCTTCATTGCCTTCTGATCTGCAACCCACTTGGCATAGTCCGCCTCAGACTTGACTTCCACGACCACAGGCATAAAGCCGTGGTCTTTTCCGCAAAGCTCCGTGCACTGCCCACGATAGACGCCAGGCTCTTCGACGTTCACCCAAGACTCGTTGATGAATCCAGGGATCGCATCCTTCTTCACCGCAAAGTGAGGAACCCACCATGAGTGGATTACATCATTGGCTGTGATCAGAAAACGAACTTTTTTGTTTGCTGGAATCACCAAGGGGTTGTCCACTTCAAGCAGATAATTCGCGTTCTTCGCCGAGGCATTCACAATCTCTTCACGCGGAGTGGAAAGATTTGAGAAAAAGTCGATATCTTCGTCGAGGTACTGGTATCGCCATTTCCACTGGTATCCCGTAATTTGGATATCAACGTCAGCTTCTGACGTATCGTACATGTCGATGAGAGTTGCGGTAGCTGGAACAGCCATTCCGACCAAGATCACAAATGGAACGACAGTCCAGATCACTTCGACAGTAGTATTTTCATGCCAGTGCTCTGCTACTGCCCCTCTGGACTTTCTATGCTTGAAAATCGAATAAAACATCACACCGAAGACGACTACACCGATGGCTACGCAAATCCAAAAAATAAGCATGTGTAGATCGAAGATTTCGCGTGAAAGCGCGGTAACACCCTCGTTCATGTTGAGTTGCCAATCTGCCCATGCAGGACTGGCAATCAGCGATAGAGCTAAGAAGAGCGCTTTGCTCATCCGCATACCTCCTTATATGTGAATATTCGATTGGGTTATAATCATATACCCGAATCATTAGGAATTCATTTGTCGGGTGCTATTCAACCGTTTCAGCGGCCATTCTGCAAGGGTTCACCGCAAAAAATTCCAAACTTCAGGTCAGAACCGTCAACACCAACTGCGTCAGACCGTACACAGTCAATAAAAACGCTACAGTCAACGCAATTCCCGCCACAACAAAAACAGAAAATCGGCCCTGCGTGAAATCTCGCCTGCGATTGGCTTCAGATTGAACCCCAAGAAAAGCCGCAAACACACTCGCAACAGCACGCATCCATTGTCTCATAGTCCGAATCTCCTTTAAATTTTAGAATATGCAGTCGAACATATCCAGCTTCGGCAAGTGAGTTGTCAACCACCATTAATCGTTGCCATCTGCGGGACGCAGCACCGTTACCGTTCCGAGCCAAATAGCTCTCGACTTCGATTTGAGCGTAGCTGCTGTCACAGGTTGGCTAGTCACCACCTCAACATCCACAACCCCACGCAAATAATGTAACCGAATTTGTGCATCATCAACCAATTGACCCCAGTCAGCCCTCAACAACTCTAGGATCTCTCGTCTAAGCGGGCGAAGCGATGTGGGACCCTCTTGATCCATTTCCGCATCATCCTCGGGATCAATATGAAAGGTAATGTCCGTGATCTCTTGAAATTGCGCACGGATGGATGCCGCTACCCAGCATCCAATCTCATGACCCTCAGACACAGAGACCCGAGGATCCACCTGTAAATGCACATCCATTAGGGTCTTTCCAGCCATGGTGCGAGTTCGAATGTGATGCACATCGCGCAAACCAGGCACATCCAGCGCGACCGCCCGAATCGCTGTCACCTGATCTTCAGGTAACGCCGTATCAATCAGTTCTTGCATCGCATCCCAGAGCAATGTGAGGGCAATCTTAGCAATGAATACTGCAACAATTAGCGCTGCCAGCGCATCAAGCCAGATCAGATCGAAGCTGACCCCAATTAATCCAACCAAGACGGCAATCGAGGACAGCGCGTCGGTGCGTGAGTGCCATGCATTTGCCATCAATAGTTTTGAATTTAACAGCTGCGCATAATGCCGCGTGTATCGATAAATGGCTTCTTTGGACACAATCGAAGCCACAGTGATGGCAAAGGCGGCGATCCCCAGCTCAATCGCCACTGAGGGATCAAAAAACCGTTGCAAGCTGTCATAAAAAATTCCCCCTGCAACCGCCAGCAACACACTGCCTAAAATTAACGTCGCCAACGTTTCAATGCGATCGTGACCATAGGGATGATTGGCGTCGGGCTCTTCATTGCTCCACTTGGCCGCCAAAATCACCAAGACATCGGTCCCCAGATCTGACAGCGAGTGCACACCATCAGCCACTAATGCGTGACTCTGACTCACAAAACCAACACCGATTTTCAACAGACCGAGTAGTCCATCGACCACCGCCCCAATGACTGTGACACGAGTCATCACCTGCGCATTTGTTTTCGATTCAACTGACATCAAGCCACCACGCGCTCAAAAAACCAATAAAGCCCGATCAGACCAATGACAGCCGACAAGGGCGTTGCAATCCGACTCTGATACCAAGAATAACGAAGAACCCAGATCCCCACCGAGAAATAAGCAATGAGTATCACCGCAAGCTGGCCTAGCTCAACTCCCCCATTGAATGACAGCAAACCAATCACAAAGTCTCGCTCAGGCAACCCAAGCTCGGTCAGGACACCCGCAAAACCAAGCCCATGGAGCAATCCAAACGCAAACACGATCACCGTGCGGGAAGTATTGACTCGGTGATGCCAGATATTCTCGATAGCCACATACACAATGGAAGCGGCAATTAAGGGCTCAACGATCGATGCCGGTAAATCCAATACACCATATAAACCCATTGCAAGCGTTACCGAGTGAGCGACGGTAAAAGCTGTGACCTGGATTACCAGATCAATGAATCGCTTGGAGATCAGTGTTAATCCGAGAATAAAAATGATGTGGTCAAGACCCCGTGGGATGATGTGGGTGAACCCAAGCTCGATGTACTCACCAATCAACCCAAGGACCGACCTCTCGACACGCTGATCAAACGACAAAGGATCCGATGACGCTCCTGTTTTGACAAATTGCACTCTCGGATCAGCCTTGGTCAGAAACAACCGCACTGCGGTATTTGGGAAACGATCATCAACTCGATACACCAGGTGATCGGCACCATCTGGGAGACCGCCGACGAATTGAAGCTTCGTGTCCCTCGGCAACTCAGGATCATCGACAGGCAATACCTCGACACCCGACAGGGTCATGGCAACCGTCTCTTGGCCAGACCGGATATGGATCGCATTCGCTAAGGCACCACTGGCATCATCAGCAAGTGCAGTCAGTGCATCGGGATCTAACTGTCGGTATCGATCGTATTGTTCAGCATTTGGTGAATCGTTGGTATCTGACAGCGATGGATTGACCTCAGCGAGCCAAGCCTCCAGATTAGTGACTAAATCGAGAGTCAGAATACCCTGCGAATCCACGGATAAGGATGCAATGGATGGACGCATCTCGTGAGCACTTGCGAGCTGACTGGAAATCGCGAACAGTAGAGCCAGCAACAAACTTTTCATGACGTGGTTTCTCAATCACTAGAGGTCAGAATGACATTACATCACAGCCTAACATTCTCTATCGGTCTTCTGGTCACAAGTACACAAATCCAGGCGCACGAATTTTGGATCGAACCCTCAGATCACTACACAGGTGTCAACCAAACCATTGATATCACTCTCAAAGTTGGTGAGACCTTCCGCGGCAGTGCACAACCCTATCTACCGGAAGAGACTGCCAACTTTGTTCTGATCAACCAGACAAAGCAATCGATCTCCGGATTACTGGGTGATTCTCGACCTGCCGCTCGCGCTCAAGTCAGTACAGGTTTAAATCAACTGATTCACCAAACCACTCCGTTTTCGATTCGCTTTGGTGATGGTGATGAGCGTTGGGCCAACTACATTGCGCTCGATGGTCTAGAACAACAATTGAATCAACATGCAGATCTCCCCAAAACTGTGCCTGTGACCGAACGCTATGTTCGATGCGCCAAAAGCCTGATTCAAGTTGGAGGCACCCGAGTCGAAGATACACTGACTGGCGAAATGCCATTTGAATTCGTCTTAAACGGCAGTTGGAGTCAGCTACACACCGGGAATTATCAAGTCACACTCTTTGAGCAACAAACCCCTTTGGAAGGCGTTCTCGTTAAAGCCTTCCGACACAGCGACCGGCAAGTCGTCGCAGAGGCCTATACAGACCAAGATGGTCAAGTGAACCTGAATCTTCCGACTGCCGATCGGTATCTGTTCAGTGGTGTGGTGATTAGGCCTGATACAGATCCTAACTATGATTGGATCAGCCACTGGCCCTCGCTCACGATTGAGGTGGTGAACTAAGGAGCCGCTCAATCGCCTTGGCCGTCGCATGAAACGCGAAGACTGCGGTGATATGTGTGACGGCACCCAGACTCCCAGCACAATCGAGGCGGGAGGCACCCGATCCGGGCTTTTGTTGTCCGATCGAGCCATCAGCCTGGCGGTATCGGGTTTGCTCGTCGGAATACACAGCGCTGACTGAAAAGCGTTTGGTGGGAGTTCGAGAAAATCCGTAACGATTCCTCAGTGTTTGTCTGACCGAGGCCAACAATGCATCGCCCTCCGTTTTCGCCAGATCGCGAACCTGGACTTTCGATGGATCAATTCGTCCACCGGCGGCACCAATAGTAATGACGGGAATGTGGGTTCGCCGACAGTGCGCAATGAGTGCTGACTTCGCCATCTGATTGTCGCCACAATCAATCACCAGATCTAAATCAGGGGTGATCAGTGCTTCAACTGTTTGGTCGGTCACAAATGCATGATCGCATCTGACTTGGATCTCCGGGTTAATCTCGCGACATCTAGCAGCCATCACTTCAATTTTGGACTGGCCAATGGTCGTTCTCAGCGCATGAATTTGGCGATTGGTGTTGGTCACGCAAAGATCATCAAGATCTGCCATACGAATCTCACCCAAGCCTGATCGAGCCAGGCTTTCGACGACCCAAGATCCAACGCCACCGATCCCAACCACATAGACTCGTTTCTGGGAGAGTCTGTGATAGGCATGATCACCATAAAGACGATCAATCCCTTGGAACGCATCGGGAGTGTTAACTGGCATCCTCAAGGGCCAAGTCAAACGCCTGATGAAGAGCTCGAACCGCAAGTTCGAGATACTTCTCATCGACCACCACAGAAATCTTAATTTCTGACGTTGAGATCATCTGAATATTGATGCCTTCAGCTGCCAAAGTTTCAAACATCTGGCTCGCAACCCCAGCGTGAGAGCGCATCCCGACGCCGACGACTGACACTTTACAGATCTTGGCATCTTTTCGGACTTCACGGGCACCGAGTTCCTGGGAAACCCCTTCAAGCACATCAAACGCGGCATCAACATCATTTCGATGGACGGTAAAGGTAAAGTCAGTGGTCTGATCTGCGCCGACATTCTGCACGATCATGTCAACCTCGATATTTTTCGCTCCGATCGGCGCTAAAATTTTGGCGGCAACACCAGGAACATCGGGTACGCCAAGTAACGTGAGCTTGGCCTCATCACGATTGAACGCAATACCGGAAATGACGGCTTGTTCCATGGAATCTAACTCCTCAGTAGTAATCAAGGTGCCTGGGCCCTCTTCAAAGGTCGAGAGCACACGCAGTGGCACATTGTATTTGCCGGCAAATTCCACCGACCGAATTTGCAAGACTTTCGAACCAAGAGACGCCATTTCAAGCATCTCTTCAAAGGTAATTTTTGACAACCGACGCGCAGAATCAACCACACGTGGGTCGGTGGTGTAAACACCATCCACATCGGTGTAAATCTGACATTCATCAGCTTGTAACGCGGCCGCTAGGGCAACCGCAGTGGTGTCTGATCCACCGCGACCGAGCGTCGTAATATTGTCCTGCTCATCCATCCCCTGAAATCCAGCGACAATGACGACGCGGCCAGCCGACAAATCTGCACGCATCTTCGCATCGTCAATCGCTTGGATACGGGCCTTGGTGTGAGAACTATCGGTATGGATTCGAACTTGGCCACCGGTATAGCTCTTCGCTGAGCAGTTCAATTCACTCAAGGCCATCGCCAACAGAGCAATGGTGACCTGCTCACCGGTTGAGACGAGGACATCCATTTCTCGAGGCACAGGACGGTGACTGATTTCATTGGCCATACCAATCAAACGATTGGTTTCACCACTCATGGCAGAAACCACCACGACCAAATCGTGTCCTTGATCTCTGAACCCTTTAACTTTGTTGGCAACCCCTTGGATGCGCTCGACCGTACCGACACTGGTACCGCCATATTTTTGGACGATTAATGCCATCGAACTTCCTAACTCAATTGCTCTTCAAGCCATGCAGCTACGGATTTCATGGCATCTGGCAATGATGCAGGCTCCGTACCACCAGCTTGCGCCATATCTGCACGACCGCCCCCACGGCCGCCCACTTGCGCAGCCACAAATCCAATCAGATCGCCGGCTTTCACTCGGTCGGTCAAATTATCTGTCACCCCTGCAATCAAATTGACCTTCTCATCACGCACCGTCGCAAGCACCACAACCCCCTGCGATAACCGATTTTTCACTCGATCCAGCGTGTCCCTGAGTGTCTTCGGATCTTGCCCATCCAAGCTCGCAACCAAGCATTGAACACCGCATACATCGACGACATCGTCTAGCAAATCTCCACCCGCTTGCGTCGCAAGCTTCATTTTCAGTGCGTCAGCTTCTCGCTCGGCAACTTTTAATCGTTCGGTCATCTGCTCAATTTTCGAGACAATCGAATCTGCACCGGTTTTTAAGAGCGCCGCTGCCTGATCCAATGTGGCCTCGAGCGCCACTACTTGTTCCAATGCACACTCGCCGGTCACAGCCTCAATGCGGCGCACGCCAGAGGCGACCCCGCCCTCGGAGAGAATTTTGAATAATCCAATATCGCCGGTCCGTGCCACGTGCGTTCCGCCGCACAGCTCGACGGAGAACTCACCCATCGATAACACACGAACCTCGTCGTCGTATTTTTCCCCAAAGAGTGCCATCGCGCCGGCAGCTTTTGCTTCCTCAATCGGCATGACGCGGGTCTCGACGACTTCATTCTGCCGAATCTCTCGATTCACCATGGCTTCGATCGCAACCAATTCTTCAGAAGTGACAGGTTGTGGATGCGAAAAATCAAACCGCGTGCGCTCATGAGTCACGAGTGAGCCCTTTTGCGTCACATGATCCCCAAGCACAATTCGAAGAGCCGCATGCAACAGATGAGTAGCTGAATGATTCAGTGCAGTTGCTTGGCGTCGTGGACCTTCGACACGAGCGTTGACAATATCGCCCACTTTCAATTCGCCCATGCCCAGCTTGCCTTCATGGCCGAAATGCGACCCAAATTTCTTCGTGCCCATCACTTGATATGAGCCGTTAGCCGATGTCAGTGAACCCCTGTCACCTTGTTGACCGCCGCTTTCAGCATAGAAGGGTGTTTGGTTCAGCACCACGATTCCTGAATCGCCAGCCGCTAACGCATCCACTAGTTCACCGTCTTTGGCGAGTGCCACAACGACCGCACTCGCATCCAAATGGGTGTACCCCAAAAACTCGGTTGACCCATCCAAATCAAACCGAACCTGGCCTTCTACGGCAAAGCTCGATCCCTGCCTCGACTTTTCCCGCTGCTCATCCATGGCTTTCTCAAAACCCTCGATGTCCAGCTCCAAATTCCGCTCACGCGCGATGTCGTTGGTCAGGTCCACTGGAAAACCATGCGTGTCGTACAGCCTGAAGATTAACTCTCCCGGAAGTGTCTTGGAGGTCAATGACGACACCGCATCCTCGAGGACTTTCATGCCCGTATCGAGCGTTTTGGCAAACTGTGCTTCTTCCTGTTTGAGTGCAGCCACAATCCGATCTTCGTTGTCCCGGAGTTCTGCATAGGCTTCGCCCATCTCGGCCACTAGCGTGTGCACAATTTTATGGAAGAACGGCTGATCACAACCGAGCTTATGGCCGTGACGAATGGCGCGACGAACGATTCGCCGCAAGACATAGCCACGACCCTCGTTGGATGGCAAAACGCCATCGCAAATCAAAAACGAACAACTGCGAATATGATCGGCAATCACCCGCAGAGATTTAGCCTCTAAATCCTGCGTGTGAGTGACTTCGGCTGCAGCCTTCAAGAGTGCTTGAAATAAATCAATCTCGTAGTTGGAGTGCACATGCTGCATCACCGCTGCGATGCGTTCGAGACCCATTCCCGTATCAACAGACGGCTTCGGAAGTGGTGTTCGAGTCCCATCGGCTGACTGCTCGAACTGCATGAAGACTAAATTCCAAATCTCAATATACCGATCCAGATCATCATCTTTTGATCCGGGAGGACCGCCAGGTACATCCGGCCCATGATCGTAGAAGATTTCACTACATGGACCGCAGGGACCTGTGTCTCCCATCGACCAAAAATTGTCTTTGTCACCCAAGCGGGAAAGCCGGTTCGGATCCACACCAATGGTCTGAATCCAGATGTCTTCAGCCTCTTGATCCGAGTGATGAA
>Ga0255763_1000096_pt1 | contig 87168 bp, 38 predicted proteins | sample 041ome_2_FD_179963 | JGI IMG/M metagenome (GOLD analysis project Ga0255763, IMG submission 179963) | Coastal salt marsh microbial communities from the Groves Creek Marsh, Skidaway Island, Georgia - 041406US metaG (version 2) | ecosystem: Environmental > Aquatic > Marine > Intertidal zone > Salt...
CTCTTCTTCTTCTTCTTCTTCTTCTTCTTCTTCTTCTTCTTCTTTTTCTGCGCGTTACTTGTTGGCAAAAAACTGCAACGCGCGTTGGATGGGAGACTTTTGCTGCTGCTGCTGCTGATTCGACGTTGGGTTGCGGTTGTTTTGCTGCCTGTTTACGACGTTGGCGATTGCGCTCTCGACGAGTCGTTTGACCGGCGTGACGACGATTTCTTTGAGAGGCGACATCGTCGTCGTTGCGGTTTTGGAAGGCGGTTGCTGCTGCTGCTGCTGCTGCTGCTGCTGCTTCGACGCCGGTGGTGGTGGTGGTGGTGGTGGTGGTGGTCGCTTCGTCGGTTTTCTCTTTCGCTTCTTGTTCTTCGCGTCGGCACCTTTTGCGGTCTTCTTTTTCTCGTTCAAGTCCACTTTTTTCTTTTTGATTTTGCTCTCGGTGAAGTTGGTGCGGTTGGTGAGCCAAACGCACGCGAGCTTCGCGTCCTTCTTGGCGCCACTCTTCTTCGCATCGTTGGCGGTGTCGTCGACGTTGTCCAGATTTACGGTGATGTACTTGCGATTTTTCGTCCTCTTTAACGCCAACTCGGCTTTTTCTTCCTCGGATATCGTCGATTTTGACCACGCTTTCGCGTCGTGCTCGTCGTCGAGCAACAGTTTGTATTTTTTGTTCACCGTGTATTCTAAAACCGTTCCCGTTTTCACGTCGCCATTTTTCATCGTCACCGTGACTCTGTCCATGAACCTTCGCATGCGTTCTGGATTGGCATCTAACGTCCCTTTGCACATCGGGTGCCCGCAGAAGCACGTAAACGACGTGGTACCTTCGCCGCCAAAGTGCGCAAAGTTGTAGTCGTACGTCAACTCCGTGCCGGATTTGATGTCCTCTGTGGCAAAAATGCCAACTCTGGTTTCATTCGTGGAGGCGTCCACCCACCGCTGCGTCTCGCAATTCGGATGACAACTCGAATTGATGAATCGAGCGTTGTTGCCACAAAATCGAGCGTCTATTATTTGCGACGGAGTGATTTCCATGAGATAAAAGTTCGGTTCGTTTTTGCCTTTGCACGCCAACAGACGTCGGGAACATTCCTCTTCGTCGATGATTTCGCCCATGTATTCGACGATGAAATCACCCTCAAAGACGTCTTGCTGCAAGAATAATCCATACCCACGATTTTCCGTCAGTTGAACTTTCACTTTCGGTTGAGGAAGGTATTGAAACGGTCGATTGGAACAGTCGTCCCCGCACGGACACACTCGGCTATCGCACGTGTATCGCGTTTCGCGGTTGACGCAGTCTTGACCACATCCGAGACGAAGTTTTGGCAACGGCTTCACTGCTGGTGCTTTCTTCTCTTCATCTTTGACGCTACCACTGTTGCTATTATTCAAAGGATCTTCGAGAGTTTCCGGCGGCGTGGCCGGACCTTTCTCTTCACTAATTTGTTGTTGTTGTTGTTGTTGTGCGTCGTCTTCGCCTCCCGCGGCGAGTTTATTTGTAATCGAATCCAATGGCGCTGCTGTTTCTACTGCAGTTGTCGTCGATGCCGATGCAATCTTCATCGCTCGCTCCGTCGTGATATTCGCGTTCATTTCTTCTCTTATCGAATGCGGTATTGGTCGACAATAGCACGCCACCGCCTCGCTCGAGTGTACCTGTCTCGGCGCTTGACGACACACCCATCGGTTTCTTCGTAACCGCTCAAACGGCGGCGGGTCTCTCACACTCAAAACGTCGAACGATAACTGAAACGGTTTCTCTTCGATGCTTTTAACACTGAAGAGTGTTTCCAAAGTAGCCGGTTCGTTTCTTTTCCTTTCTTCTTCTTTCTGCGCGGCGAGTTCCATCTTCAACGCCGCTTTCGCCGCCGCAGCGGCTGCTTTTTCCTCCCTCTTCTTCTCCTCTTCGGAAAGCTTCTTTGCTTTTTTCTGTGCTCTCTCTTTAGCGGCGGCGGAACTGTTTTGCGTTTCCACATTCTTCCTTTTCCCCGCCGAAGACGAAGGCGACACTTTATTCTTCTTGTTCTTCTTCTTCTTCTCCTCCGTTTTTTTTGCATTTTCCTCCTCTTTTTCTTCCTCATCCTCCGCGACGATCGTCCTCGTGTGCCATTGCAGCCCGCCTCTCTTCACGTCGGACGGGTCTTCCCCACTTCTCAAACACTCTCGCATCTCGCTCACCGCTCGTTTCAACCCGGCCGTTTTCATCTTCACGTGGTACCCTTTATCGCACCCGTCTCCGAAGGACTCCATCTCCACCTTTCGAAAAATGTTCCCGCCGCAGTTGTTCTTCGCCGCGCCGCCGCCGCCGCTCGCCTTCTTCTTCCTTCTCTCCTCTTCCTCCTCGGCAGTCAGCGCTTTCGGCTCCACGTACCACATGTACTCGTTCGTCCCGAAAAACTGAATCAATTTCACGTTATTAATGTTGTTGTTGTAGTTGTTGTTGTTACTCTTCGCCTCGTCTTCGTCGACCTCTCCTCCTCCTCCTCCTCCTCCTCGAAGCACTTTCTCTCGGACAAATTCCGGCACGTTCTCTTTAAACTTCTCCACGTCCACCACTTGACACGGCCAAAACGGGGACCCTTTCACTTTCGCCCATTTGTACGCTTTCTTTTCCGCGAGCGAGCGGTGCGTTTCCGAGAAGGAAAACGTCGCGTCATCGTTCGTCTTTTCGTTCTTCCGATCGTTCATTTTTTTCCCCGCTGTTGGCACCGCGTTCTTCTTGAACGCTTCTTCTTTTTCTTCTTCTTCTTTCACCGCATCGTCATCGTATTTGTACACGTGCCCGGTGACGATGCGATTGTAGTTGTCCTCGGTGCTCTTCCCGCGAATAACGTCTTCTTCTTCTTCGCTCATCCCTCTCTCGCTTTCTGCGCGCGCGCGCGGTGACTTGTTTGTGACAGAGTTCAACTTTTATTTTTTTTGAATTTTTCGCCTGAAACACTAAATGACTACACGTGTCTATTTTCCTCTCTCTCTCTCTCTGCTCTCGTTCTTCGGTACCACTCGCTCACTCATTTTATTCAAATGCATATCTCTGCACCTTCCCAGCGGCACGCTCTCGAACCGATCGTACTGACTCACTCTCTCGGCTTTATACTCGCTATTTTTGACGACGTATTTGTCTCTCTCGGTGCCGTGTTTGAGGCAGAAGGAACGCACGGGATCCGGAACGGGCGCGTGCGCGTCGTCGGTGGAGACGAGGAGCGAGAGACCGAGGAAGACGTCGGAGATTGGATCGTCGAGCGCTCGCACGGAAACTGGGTAGGAGACGGGCGCGAATTGGCGGATTTCTCGGGCGAGACGTTCGACGAGGCCTGGGATTTTCGTGCATCCGCCGGTGACGATGACGTTGAGCCACATGAGCGCTTCCACCGCTTGGTCTCGTAAAGAATCGTTCGCTTCCTCGTGGTGGACGCTTTGGGCGATGAGCTCGGTGATGCCGCACTGGTTTAAACCGATATCAGACGGGTGGAAGAGGATTTCTGGGACCATGAACCGTTCGTTGACTAATACTAACGATTGGGCGTCCGGGGCGAGTTCCATACTTCCCGCGCCTTTCGCCGCTTTCTCTTTTAATTTCTTTAATTTTCTTCTTCGGGTTTGCAAATCGTCGTCGTCGTTGATGTCGGATTCAGATGACGAGGCGTCGTCGTTGGCGTCGTTCGCCAACACGGAATCGGCGAGGAATCCTCTGAGCGTGTTCACGCCGTCTGGAAGAACGTATTTGACCGCGATTTTGTTTTCGCGAATTTTCTTTTTCGCCTCTTTCAACGCTTCGTAAATGTCTCCGTTTTCTTGGCAGTATACCGATTTCAATTTGACGTCCTCGATTAACGCGAATTCGTCCATGACGTTCCATTGTCGATACGAGACTAACTCTTTGAGGTAGTTTGTCAGCGCGCGTCCACCTAAATTTAATCGCTTCACGTAATGGTCGGCGACTCGACCGTCTAAAATCGGCGACGCGTGCGCGAACGAAAACCCGACGTCGAGGACGCATCCAGTCATAGCTTCTCGAGCCCATTTGATTCTTTGCTTTTTCGACGCGCGCACTCTCGGAGGCGCATCGTTAAAGTCCACGTACTCTTTATCTATGTCATCTATCTCCATCGTATCGTCGTTTTCATCGTCGTTCTCTAAATCCTCGTCTTTCGTCTGCCACAAATGCGCCTTCATCGCGCACAACGCCGCGGAAACGTACACCACGCCTTCGAATCCAAACTCTTCCAACACTATTCTATCCATTTCTTGTCTCGACGTGCTAAAATTCGCCGGCGGTTCCGTCACAATCAACCAACATTTTTTCACCTCCTCCGGCGTGACTTTCAACACCTCGTGTATGCAATGCGCCCAAATATCTTTCTGCAATTGACTGTTGGTCAAATATCCTCTATCGATCGGTCTCCGAACGACTAACCCGTTAATGTCTGGAATTTTCAACGTGTCCACGCCTAAAATAGTCGCTTTCGTCCCGTGCGGTCGGCACGCGCAGTTCGGCACGAGCGCCGTTGGGGACGTTTGCCCCGCGAATCCGATTTTAATCGTATCGCCGCCGTTGTCCATCACCACGATGTTCTTGTTGATCATCGGAAGAAGCGCGTTTTTCTTCGACAGCGAAGGAGATGTATCCTTCTTCTTCTTCTTCTTCTTCTTCTCCTCCTGCGCGGTTACCGCGCTGCTCGACATTTTTCGTTGCGTGATTTTGCGCGCGCGCGTGCTTTTCTCTCTCTCTCTCTCTCTATCAATTTTAGGGGATTGGAAATGAGGCGAAAACATAACTTTGAAAAACATTTTTGAGAAGGAAAAAGAAAAGCGCGCGCGCACATCATCGCTCGATCGATCGGCGCTGGTTATTAAACACGACAAGTTTTACACACATCTTTTACATAAATAATCTGCTTTTAATAATACACACGCGGCATACGTAATGATAAATATATAATTCATTCATGAATATGCAAAAATCTTCGCACGCGCTCGCTCAGTCTATTTGCTGAGTCGTCGTCGTCGTCGTCGTCGTCGTCGTCGAGGACGGTTTGCATGAACACATGTTCGCAAAATCTCGGATGTTCCCAAAGCTCCCTTCCGGACCAAAAACCAAGAGCAAAGCGACGCAAAACACCAAAGAGACCCAAAAAGCGCAAATCATGGAGATCATGACGATGGTGCCGAACTTTTGGAAGAATGTGATTGTACAGAAGAAGAGGAGGCAGGCGGAGGCGAAGGTGGTGAACGCGGCGGAGGCTATGGGGGAGGCCATGCGGGCGAAAGCTTCTTTCGTGCGATCGACTCTGGTATGGAAGCCTCGTTCGGCGGCGGCGCAATAAGCGTGTCCCATGTGGATGACAAAATCGACGGATAAACCGATGAGAATGCACAAGCATATCCCTTCGAGGAATCCGAGGGTCCATCCCAAGGAAACGACGACGGAAATGGTCGAGGCGAGGATGGTACCGATGGAAAAGATGGTGAGTAACGTGACGACAATGTTCGCGGTGGAGATCAACGCGATGCCACAGGCAATACCAAGACACATCAACGTCGCTTCGCGAAAGTTGTTGTTCATATTTTCTACGGTATCGAACCATCGCCAGGCACCTCGGTCGGTTTGCCATCCGTTTTTGACTCCAACTGGAGCCGTTTTGAGTTCCTCGTGAATGAACGATTCCCACGTTTGCCATCGCTTTTTCAATAACGACGTTTCTTCGTTCCACCCTATATCGAGAGAAAACGAAACGACGGTGAGAAGCATTTTCACGGAATCATACCTTTCCACGAGAACCGTACCGGAACTATCGTATCTCTCGTTGTACAACGAATCGATAATCCTTTTGCTGTTTTTTAAATAATAGTTACCCCCACCGTTGCTCGTTTCCGAGTCCATTGTCCATCCATAAACACACGAAATAAAATTTTCATGCGGTATCGGCAACGTTTTTGTCTTGGCGCAGCTTTGTTGCCAGGCCCATGCTCCGGTCTCATAACGGAAATTGAAATCGCCTAACCATTCGTTATCGGTTCCGTCTCTCGTCTTCCGATATTGGGAATCGTCGAAATCGGACGCCCAAGCCGCGTCCATATCTTCTAGCCACAACGCAAACGTATCCATCCAACACCGCGACTCGTTGCCAAACGCGAGCGCTTTGGCCTTTTGACAAAAATTGTACAACCATAATTGCGCCTCTGGCGCGGACATGTCAAAAGTGGTGTCGACGGCAAAACTCGGCGTCGAAGTTGGATCGTTGTGATCGCCGTCGTCTTTCGGATGCAGTCCGAAAACGACGTCTACTTCTATTCGCGATTCGGTGGCAGATTTGAATCCAGAACGCATCGTCCGAGAGTATTGTGTCAAAACGTGCTCTTTGGGGAGTAGCTCGACTGCAGAGTCCGTCGGTAATGATAATTTAGACCCGCCGAAGGAGGAGACACACCCTAGAGCGATAGCGATGAGGACGAGAAAATATCTGAGCTTATATATGATCGGAAATACGAGCTCCCTTGAGACATTTTCGCTCACTGTTCTGCTCTTTTTCTCATCACCGGTATTATTTACGTTCTTCTCGTTAGGTGATTTTTGCTCTTGTCGTTCCTCGTCGATATTGTTTGCGTCACCATCGTCTGCATCAGGTTTCATACACTGCGGTCGTCTCATTATTGGAGGCAATTCGAAGAAAATCGAAAGCATCCATCCAGCAGATTTACTACCATCCTCGTATCGTCTCTTTCTCAACTCAATCTTCTTGTCGTGTTCCCATGCCACTGCGGCGGCGAATATGGTCACGTCGAAAATGTAATCGAAAACCACCAGGCTTCCCATAAAAATCGCAAATACGCGCACTGGAGGAATCAACGATCCAGCGGTACTGAAAAATGCACACGCAGTGGTTGTCGAAGTGAGCAACATGGAATACGTGGCGTCCCAGTAACACATTTTGCTGACATCCTTTGCCGATGCATTCGGCGGTAGTCGCGCTTTCGCTTGGTTCCATTTCGAGAGAAATACGTAGCAATCGTCCGCACCAATGCCGCAAATGACAAATAAACCGATAAAATTCAGAAACGGAAAGAAGTCAATCCTCAACACCGTGTTCAAGAAGAAAGTCGCCACAGGAAAGCTTAACATAAATTGCGACACCGCAGCTGTCGTTAAAAATAACGAGCCGGTGTTCCAAATGACCAACGTTAAGATGATGATGACCGCTCCAGACGCTAAACGCATATCTTTATACAACTCAAGGTCCGTTACATAGTCGTATAAATCGTTGTGCGATCCGTAAATTGTATAAAACAATTCGTTGGAGACTTCTAAAACGTTCTTCTCTTTACCTAAATTAACCAAGTATTCCATTGCATTTTCCATTCCAATCCTCGACCAATCCATGGGTAAAAAACTCCTAGTGGTGACTAAATTCGGAAATTCGCTGGAAAACTCTCCGTTCAAGAACGCTTGAATGTAATACTGTTTCGGCTCAAACGTCACCGAGCTCTCATCACCTTCTGTGCCAGGTATTCCCAAATCTGTTGCCGTCAACGTCGCGCAAATGCCGTTACTATCTGCCGCTAAAACGTCCACGCACGCCAAAACTGCCGTTTTTAAATTTCTAATAACCTTCGCCGCTACGTCATTCGTTTCAAGTTCTTCGCACGAATTTAAAGACAAACCTTTTTTTACTACTTGAGGATACGATATCGCGTTATAACACCCTCTCGCGTACATCTGCGTCCCGCTCCCGTCCAACATCGTTTTCGTGTAATACAAAGGCGCTTGATTTTCCAACGACGAATCGCTCAAATAACAATGCTCCTCGTGAGTTGGCACCGCTCCTCCTTTGCAGTATTCGTTCCAATTCGCTTGTCTCATGATGTTCTCCTCTACTTCGCATATTTTTCGAAACGCCTTCGCGGTGAACAAATCCACCTCATCGTTATTTGCCATGAATACTACGTCTAAATTCGGGTACGTTACGTCTCCGTGATACCGTAACTCCTCGCACCGAGGATACGTAAACTCGGCGTTGTTTTCTGAAAGATTCCTTCTTCGTCGTCGTCTTCTTCTTCTTTCATCTCCAGAATCTGGCGGCGGACTCGGCGGCGGGCTCGGCGCCTCTGGCATCGGCGGATTCGCCGGCGGCGACGACAGAACGTCCCGGTTCAGTTTATACGGATTCACGTAACACGCGCCGTCGGTACATCCCCCGGATTCCACGAACGTTTCAAACTGTATAAATCTGTTCGAAATGAGCGTTCCTCGCACGTTCCATCCTGCGTTGTTTTCGCAAGCGTCGCGTGCGTTTTCATTTTCAAAGAGAGAGAGAGTATTAGTATCGCTCGCGTTCGAGAGAGAGAGAGAGAGAGAGAGAGAGAGAGTTGATGCGGTAGTTTTCCAAAAATATCTAAAGAGTCTCTCCTCGATGCGAAAAAAAAGAGAGAGGACAACGACGAACCTTCCGTGCTGACGCGTATCCCAGTCACCAAAAACGCCACCGCGGTGCACGCCAGGCACAATAAAAACGTCGCCCCGGCGATCGATCTCGGGTGCGTCGCGATCGTCTCGTCGAACGCGGACAGAAAAGCGCGACAGGGATTTCTCATTTTTGTCTGCCTGTCTCTCTCTCTCGTCTCTGTCAAAGAAGAGAGAGGAAGAAGAAGAAGAAGAACAACAACTGTCGGAGAAAAGAAGACCCAAAAGAAAAGAGACAAAAGCGACGCTCGAGTGGTCAACGATCTCTCTCTCTCTCTGTGTGTGTGTGTGTGTGTGTGTAAGTGTGTGTCTTCTCTCTTCTGCGCGTCCCGAACGCGCGACAAAGGTCTCTTCTTTTTGTGGACAGTTGGGGAAATTTAATTGTCGAAATTTTTCAAACGTCAACCCTCTCTTTGAATTGGAAAAACTTTTGTGCGTGTGAGACGTAAAAAGCGCGATAAATACGCACGCATAAAGCAAAGAACATCATGAGCTCTTTCTTCGACGACGACCAATACTACGACTACGAGCGGCAAAAAAACGTCTCCCAAAAAGACTACTACGGGATTCTCGGCCTTCCCAGAGACTGCTCGACCGAAGACGTGAAGAGAAAGTACAAGAATTTAGCGCAAAAGTTGCACCCGGACAAGATTGGAAACGATGATGATGCGAACAAGAAAGAGTCGGCGCAACGCTCGTTCGCGCTGCTCCACGAAGCGTACGAAACGCTCCAAGACGAAGAGAAGAGGAAGATTTACGACGTGTACGGACGCGAAGGCGTGACGAGTGGGTCTTCCGCGGAGCGCAACGAGATGGTGAGCATCAGTAAACGGAAAACGAAAGAGGAGATGCGACGAGAGTTTGAGTACGAGCAGAGACGCCTGGCGCGCGAGAAGGCGGAGATGAAATATCAACAATCGAGCGGGTACGAGTTTAAGTTTAGCCTAGCGCACGCGTTCGACGAACGGTTGAGAGCGACGAGGAGGTTAGGGAGAGGCGGGAAATCGGTCAGAGAACAACTGATGAAGATATTGGGGGATGGAGGGACGGGCGTCGTGGAAGGGAAGGAAGGCGAGGAGAAGCAGCAGGCGACGCTGAGAGTGATCGAGCGAGCGCTCGGGGATTTCCACGTGGAGGATTTAGGGTTAGATTTCTTGCAAGGGAGCGTGAGCACGTCGATGAGCGCGAGCGCGACGGAAAGCGTGGACGTGTATTGTCAAGCGCAAGCGATGGCGAACGCGGATGGGAGAGGCGCCGGGGTGTTGTTAGTCGGCGTGAGGAAACAGTTGGGGTTGTGGACGAGCGCGGATTGGCACATGCAAATGCCCTCGCAAAGGAACGGCGGGATGGAGATGACTTTGGAGCAAAAACTGACGAACAGGACGACCGGAACGATGACGTGCAGGTACGACTTTGTCGGGTCGTCGTCTTCGGGAAGAGAGGAAGACGAGGGCATTGGCGGTGGTTTAGGTTTGTCCGTCGGTTTGAAGCGACAGTTGACGCATCACGCGGTTGGTAACATCGACTGGACCGTAGGACCAGTACCGGGTATTACGACCGGGTGCAGAGGGAAAGCCGGCAAGAACGGCGCGTGGAAGTTGGATTTGAGCGCCGGAGTACAAAACTTTGGTTTGACGGGATCGTACCAGAGAAAAGTCGTGGACCGTTCTTCGGAGAACGCGAGGCGGCATTACCCAAACAGCGCGCTAGCCGAACACTCACAAACTAACAAAATAAAAAAATATTCGTTCAAATTTGGAACGATGGGGATAGAGATTGAAAACGGAACCAACGCTACGCTGAGCGACGGCGAAACGAGCATCGGGTGGGGCGTTTGCGTCGGCGTTGAAGGGTGCGTCTTGAAAATCAAGTATCGACAAAGGAATCAACAGTTTGAGTTTCCTATTTTACTCGCGCCGGGTTTGCCGTATTTAACGAGGCGAACGGCGATTTTGTGTTTGACCATTCCGAACGCAGTCATCGGCGTCTTGCGAAACGTATTTATTCTTCCTTTATTGAGACGTAAGAGACGGTTCGAAAAGAAGCAAATGCGTTTGCGATACGCGTCTGAAATTGAGGAAAATCGCAAGGACGCGTTGGCGCAACGAGACTTAGTCGCGAAATCGGCGGAAGAGAAGAGACTGTTCGAACGAGAAATAGGCGGGTTAGACATTGAAAAAGCCGTGTACGGCTCGTTTGAAAACATCGAGTGCGACGTGACGAAAAGAACGATGACGTTTCCCGACGAAGAAAAAGAACGACGCGAGAAGGACGAAAACAAAAAGAAAGCCAAAAATTCGCATCAGCAGCAGCAGCAGGAGCAACAACAACAACAACAACAACAACAACAACACAGCGACATCCTCCGCGACGACGACTCTTGGATCGACGTCACCGTCGCCTTGCGCCACATGGTCGAACGCTCCCAACTCGAACTCCACGACGGCGTCTCCTACTCCTCTCTCCTCGGCTTCTGCGACGTCGATCCGCTCGAAAAGAAACACTTAAAAATTCGTTACCGCTACCGAAGAGCGCTCCACGAGACGTGCGTCCCGCAAGACGTCGGCATTCATTTGCCGTACGACGGGCACAGAATCGCCGATTCGCACCAAACCGAAGAAGAAGAAGAAGAAGAAGAAGAGTCCGATTAGATTTTTAATTAACATTACATATAATAGATGCAATAGAAGGAAAGCTTCTCTCGCAAGTTAAACTTTTGTGATTTGTGGTGTACTTGATGCCTTTTTTCTCCATTTTTCTGGTTTGCGCATATCGCACGCGAAACACAACACGCGCGAGAAATCACATCCCACAAAAACACCATGACGAAGAAGAACAACAAGGACAACGACAAAAAGATGACGGTGAAAAAGAAGAAGCTCGGGAAGCTCGCGATGACGGACCAAACGATACGGGAGTTGGAGACGTGCATAGAGGTACGAAAGAAGAAGAAGAAGAAGAAAAAAGCGCGCATCCAAATGCGCGCGCGAGAGAGAGCCGCCAAAAAACAAATTGGAAAACAGAGAGAGATGAGAAGATGAAGTCGTCTTCGTCGTCTTTGATTCGCGCGAATTCTTTCTCTCTTTCTCTCTCTGTGTGTGTCAGATTCTGTCGCCGCGCGTATATTTTTTTCCCGTTTGATTCGGTTTCGCGCGCGTTTCTCTCGCCCTTTATATCTCTCTCTCTCTGACCAAAAAGCGTTCTCGTTTCTTCAAAAATGCGCAGGAAACGAAACCTGAATCCGGTTCGAACCCGCTCGCGGTTCCGCCTCGAAAGTCCTCCGAAAATAACAGCACGAAATCCTTAACCGGCGTTCGAAAATTTATCCACTTACCTCTGTCACCAGAAACGCAAAAAGCGTTGAAAGAGTGCAAGTATAAAGAGATGACGGCGATACAGAGGGCGACGATACCGCACGCGATGTGCGGGAGAGACGTATTGGGAGCGGCCAAGACGGGGAGCGGGAAGACGCTTTCGTACGTGGTGCCGAGTTTAGAAAAGTTGTACAGGATGAAGTGGGGGAAGGACGATGGGGTCGGGGCGATATTTATCAGTCCCACGAGAGAGTTAGCGATGCAGATATTTCAGGAGATTGTTAAGGTTGGGGGTAATCACACGTTTAGCGTGGCGTTGCTCATCGGCGGAAAGGATTTGGAGAAGGAGAGGAACGCAGTCAACGCGATGAATTTGTTGTGTTGCACACCGGGGAGGTTGTTGCAACACATGGACGAGACGCCGATGTTTGATTGCACCGGATTGCAAGTGCTGGTTTTAGACGAGGCGGATAGGATATTGGATTTGGGTTTTAAGGAGACGTTGGATGCGGTGTTGGCGAATTTACCCAAAACGAGGCAGACGTTGTTGTTCAGCGCGACGCAAACGAAGAAAGTAAGCGATTTAGCGCGGTTATCGCTGAAAGATCCAGAGTTTTTGAGCGTACACGCGGAATCTGTAAACGCGACGCCACCGAAGTTGCAACAGATGTACACGACGTGTAAAGTGGAGAAGAAGATTGAAACCTTGTGGGCGTTCGTGAAGTCTCACGCGACGCAGAAAATTTTGGTGTTCTTCTCCTCGTGTAAACAGGTGAAGTTTGTCCACGAAATTTTTCGACGGATGCGACCTGGGGTTCCGTTAGCGTGCATCCACGGGAGAATGAAACAAGCGAGACGCGAGCACGTTTTTTATCAGTTTTGCAACGCTCGAGAGACGGTCTTATTTGCTACGGACGTGGCGTCGAGAGGGTTGGATTTTCCGGCCGTGGATTGGGTCATCCAATGCGATTGTCCGGAAGACGTGCAAACGTACATTCACAGAGTTGGAAGAACGGCGAGGTACACCGCCAGTGGTAAAGCTTTAATTCTGTTGAACGAAGGCAAGGAAGCGACGAAGTTTCCTGAATTATTAGAGCAAGCGAAAATCCCGATTAAATCCATCAAGATGAATCCGAAATCGAGAGTGAAAGGCATCAGTTCGAGCGTCCAAGGCTTGTTGTCAAAAGATAACGATTTGAAATATTTATCTCAAAGAGCGTTGGTGTGTTACTTGCGCTCGGTGTTTTTACAGAAGAACAAGGAGGTATTTGACGTTTCTGAGATTGACGTCGAGGCGCTTTCTCAGAGTTTTGGGTTGCCGAACGCGCCAAAGGTGAAGTTTCTGAACGCCGCCAGTGCGAGGAAGGAGAAGAATAAAGCTAACGATGACAAAAATGGTGACAAAGCTAAGAAAAGTAAAGTAAAAGGTTCGGGCGACGACGATAGCGAAGGTGAAGAAGAAGAGGATGATGATGACTCGGATATTTCCTCAGAAGGCGAGGACGATGAGGAGGAGGAGGAGGAGGAAATAGATTCTTCCGGCGGCGAAGAAGATGACGCTTCCTCGTCGTCTGAGTCTGAATCAGAGGAAGAAGACGATGCGGCGGACTCAGATTCGGATGAACGCATGAAAGCTTCGGCGGGTGTTCTGAAGCGTACCGGTGGAGGTCGTTTCAAATTGAAGGCTGGGGGCGACTCGGACGACGACGATATCGAAGATGACTTTTTGCAAGTTCGACGCAGAGACCACGCGTTGGCGGACGACGCCGAAGAAGAGAAGAAAGAATTAGCCATCGCGGCGAACGCACAGAGCGAAAAGATTCGCCAAAAAGCATTGAAAGGAAAACTTCGCATTGGTAAATCGGGATCCATTGCTTCTGTAGCTGGCTCGGAGAAACGCATCGTGTTCAAAGAGGACGGCACCGCCTCGAAACCGCTCGAAGCGTTGGGCGAAGACGCTAAATTCTTCGCTTCGAGCACGGCCGCAAACGACGAGGCTCTGCGCGAGGCGGTCAAAATGCGCATGAAAAAGGTAGCTGAGGAGCGCAAGTCCGCGGATTACGCCGATCGCGGACGTGAAAAAGCTCGTTTGCGCGAGATGCGAGCCAAGCGTAAAGTGAAGGACGTGGGCAAAGAAGAGACTCGGGCGTTCTTGGACGTCGGCGGATCATCCGGTTCGGATGATGATGAAGGTGATTACGGTGGTCGAAGCGACGATGACAACGAACGAGACGACGACGAACCGTTCGATTCGCGCGCGTTTAAGTCAATGAAACGATCGGATGCCGCCCACGCTGGCATGGCGAGGAGAAGTGCCTCGGACGACGAGGAAGAAGAAAATTTAGAACAAAAAGCGATGCGTTTATTGAACGAAAAGCTCGGATAGAAAAGCGCGAAAACACAATGCATTTAGCGGCACATAGTATTGTAGTAAGAGTATATATATATAGCACACTAGTAGCATTGACTAATAATTATATTAAAAGGATTACGGTCCGTTCACGATTGCCTCGAGCGCGCTGTTCACGTCCGAATACTGAAATCGAAAACCTTTTTCCACGGTTCGTTCCGGCACCACTTTTTGCCCGTCCAAAACTACCGTCGCCCCTTCGCCTAACAAAACTCTCACCGCCAACCCAGGAGCCGGCAACCAATTCGGTCTGTTCGTCGCCTTCGCGATCGCTTCGCACAGACCATTCATCGTCGTCGGTTCCGGAGCGACGCCATTGACCACTCCTTTGAACTTTTTCGGATTCTTCAGCGCCATCATCATGATGTCGACTAAATCCTCTCTGTGAATCCAACTCACCCACTGCGTGCCACTCCCGACTGGACCTCCGGAATACAAATAAAACAACGGCAAAATCTTCCCCAACGCGCCCCCTCCTTTCTCCAACACCACTCCGGTTCTCACCACGGTCACGTTCGTCTTCGCCTTGTTCGCCGCCTTCTCCCACTTCTCGCACAAACTCGCCAAAAAGTCCCCGCCCGGCCCTCTCGTCTCGGTCCACTCCTCGTCCTTCCTCGTCGTCCCGTAATATCCAACCGCAGACGAGCTCACTAAGCTCGGTCTCTCTTTCTCTGGCAACTTATTAATCGCGTCCACGATTCTATTCGTGCACCCGATTCTGCTGTTCACGAGCGTCTCCTTATACTTTTTATCCCACCGCGTCGCCACGGGCGCCCCGGCTAAGTTCACCACGCCGTCGCACCCTCTTATCGCATCCGTCCATTCCAACTTCCCTGTTATCGTCTCCCATTTATACACGGAAACGTTCGGATTGAGCGCGATTTTCGGCCCGAGAGAAAGTCTCGCCAACGCTTTGTTCCTCTTGTTGGTTAAAACTTTCACCTTTGAACCTTCCTCCAAAAGCTTCTCCGTCAGTCGCTTCCCTACAAATCCAGTCGCGCCGGAGATGGCGATCGTCAGCGGCGCTTCTCGTTCGTTTCTCTTAGCATTCGCGTTTACGTTCATTTTTGTCGCTCTTCCTTTTCTCCTTCTTCCCGCATTCGTCGTCGCGGACACGGATGATGACGTCCCCGTGAAGAAGAGGCCACCATTAATCCGGTTTCGGGAACTCCATTTTTTTGCCGTCGTCGTCGTCGCGATAGAGGAAGAAGAGGGAGAAGAACAAGACAAAGAGGCGGGAGAGGCTGAAGTGCTCAACATGTTGTTGTTGTTGTTGTTGTTGTTGTTGTTGTTGTTGTTGTCAGTAGTAGCAGTGGCGCTGTGCTCGCGCGTGCGCTCACATTTCAGACACATCGATTATTTAGGGTTTCAATTGTGTTTTGTCGTTTGGTGGAAAACGCAGAGAGAGAGAGAGACAGACAGAGAGAACCAATCAACGCTCGCGACGAGAACCGAATACCATGCTCTCTCGCACGTCTTCGTCTTCGTGGTCGTCGTCTTCTCCTTTTTCCCGCGCCGGCGCGAGTCGTCGTCGTCGTCTTCGTCGCGGAGGCGAGGGGTTAAAACAAAATCCATTCTCCTCAGAGAGGACTTCTGCATTTTTCCCCGCGTTGATGTCGTTACGAGGAAGAAGAAGAAGAAGAAGAGGAGGAGGAGATGAAAACGTCCCGCTCCTCTTGCAAGCGCAAATGAACGCTTCTTCGCGAGGAGAAGAAGAAGAAGAGAAAGAATACGTCGATATTAGTGGTGGTGGTGGTGAAGAATGCGTCGGGGTTGGAATGAACGTGGAGTGCGAGATTCCAGAGCTGATGTTGCTCGATGTCGACGATGAAGATGAAGAAGATCGGATATCGAATTCGACGGTTGTCGTCGGGGTGGATTTGAAGTCGCGGGACGAGTCGTGCGTCGGGGTTGGGATCGACGCGAGCTGTCCCGTGGAAGTATCGCCCGCGGAGGAGGAGGCGAGCGAGATGAGAGAGAAAGAAGAGCAAAAGAAGCAGCAGACGAAGAAGAAGCGAGAGTTCCCGGCGTTGTTTTACGTCGCGCCGTTCTTTCTTTGGGGGACGAGCATGGTGTCGATGAAGGAGGTTTTACCGCTCACGTCGCCGATGTTTGTCGCCACGGTGAGGTTAATTCCAGCCGGTTTGATTCTTATTTTGTGGGCCGCGTCGAAGAATAGGAAGTTGCCGAAGAATGCGAAAGGGTGGTTGGCGGTTTCGTTGTTCGCTTTGGTGGACGGGGCGATGTTTCAGGGGTGTTTAGCGGAAGGGTTGGCAAAGACGAGCGCCGGGTTGGGATCAGTCATCATCGATTCTCAGCCGCTGACGGTGGCTATTTTGGCGTCGCTTTTGTTTGGCGAGACATTAGGTGCGGCTGGTATCGGAGGCTTGGCGTTAGGTGTGGTTGGTTTATCGCTGCTGGAGATTCCGAACGAGACTTTAGTTGGGTTGGTTAGTAGTAGCGGGGACGGGGAAAGCGCGAACGCTTTACAAGCGTTCGCGGCGCACCCGTTTGAATCTGGAGAATTTTGGATGCTTCTCGCCGCGCAAAGCATGGCAGTCGGAACCGTCATGGTTCGATGGGTCGTGAAATACGTCGATCCGGTCATGGCGACTGGTTTGCACATGTTCCTCGGCGGCATTCCTTTGTTGATGTATTCGCTCGTCTCGGAACCGGACGTGTACGAAAATATCTTCGGCAACGGTGCTTTAGGTATCGCGGACGGCGCCAATTTGCTCTACGCCTCCGTTTTCGGCGGCGCCTTGGCGTATTCCTTATTCTTCTACTTTGCAAGTTCTGGAAACCTGACAAAATTATCCAGTTTAACGTTCTTGACGCCGGTATTCGCCGTCGTCGGCGGCTATTTCGCTCTCGGCGAAACGTTGGACGCGCAGCAACTCGTCGGCGCCGCGGTCACGTTGGGCGGGATTTATTTAGTGAACACGAACGCCGGTGGTGATGTCAATTAGTACGCGTGTTCTGTGAATATGTTTTCGTGTGTAGATTTGCGCTTTGAAGTTTAGTTTTTATAGTTATACATATGTAATCTAAACCCAATAGGGGAAATTTTGCGCTATTTGGGTTGGTTCTCCCTTTTTTTCCTCTTCCTTTCCTCGTATCACCGGACAATTAAGTTCTTCTACGATCATACCCGGAAAAAATAACCTACCGCGAGCTCCTCTCTCTTTCTTTTAACGCCCAAAACTGGTTTTTGTAAAAGTTCGATCGGACCGGATCGGCGACGAGACACCGTTTGAGCGACTTTTGCGCGTTCGCAGACAACCCGTCTTCTACAGAATCTCGCGCCGAGGACGGATTCGACGAAAGCGTTCTGAGTTCCTCCTCGTCTTTCCCCTCGAGTCGTTCGCGAAAGGCTTTGACTTGCGCCGCGCTCAGATTCGCGCACACTTTCAATCGCCTAAATGCGTTCAGTTCTCGCTCGAACTGCGCTTCGCTTTCTATTCTAATGTTCGGGAAATCTTTTTGGCTTTCGCCGAGTGCTATTTTTGCCTCGTAATCGCGCTTGGTGAGCGCATTCATTTGATTGATTTTCTTCTCGGATTGTTTTAGGAACGCGGCTCTCATCTCGCGCTCGAAAGTCGGAAGGGTTGGCCCGGACATTTTTTTCATGAGCGCAAAGAGACCTAGGACGTAATTCACGGCCGCTTCTGAGTCTGGCGCGTAGCTTTCTTTCTTATAAAAGTTTGAAAACGATGGGTTTGCGTAACTTTCCAAACTCACGTCAAATCCAAGAACGTTTTCCATGACTCTAACCGCGTCGAAAGCGAGAAATTGTTCCGGGGTCAAACGAGGTCCAGGCGTGCACCACACGCTGTAATCGGCGCCTGCGCACGTGCATATGTTCTTGAAATCTTTCCCGTTCAGTGATCTTTCTCGAGAATCATTCATCGCGTGGTTCTTGTTCGTTTCTCGCTGAATTATCTCAAAGCCTTTCTCTTCTATGCTCGAACCGTCGTCGAAAATTGATTTCGCGACCGTCTCGTCCTCGTCAAACCATTTCAAATGTTCCGAGTTGTTCCATCCATTGATTATATTCGATGCGTTCTCTCTCTCGTCCATCATCATAAACTCTGCGTAGTTCATCCTCGCCGTCCACGCGGAATTATTCCTAGGATCTTTCATCACGCACATTTCGCTCGCATAGAACACGTCCAACCAGGCGTTGCGATCGATATGTTTCGCAATCCAAACGTAGTGCGTCCACGCGTGAATATTCTTTTTCCCGTCGTCGCCGAACAATATGATATTCTCGACGAAATATTTCGAACGAATAGCAGCACCGGACCGCATTTGGTCGTTGAAATGATGTACGAATGGTCCATCGCAGCGCACGTTTGATTGAAAGAAAAACGCTCGGCGGCGATAGCTATGTTGATCCAAGAGAGAGGTTTCCATGCAAAACTCGCGGTCGTCAATGCTCGCTATTTGTCGAAGGTGGTTCCAAACCTGGTAATTTTTTGGATTTTTTGACGCCATGGCTTCTGCAAACGCGTACTCTTCGTCCAAAATGTCGTACTTTGTTCGAGGGAAAATCTCTCGCATCTTTTCGCAACACGCTCGAAGGCGCTCGATGTAATCTCGTCGGCAACCCCCATCAGTCAAGGCTTTTAAACCGTCCTCGTACGTCGAGTGTTGCCAAAATAACCTTGCCATTGATGTCGTCGACGCTTCCTCATCTTCATCCTCGTCGCTACTCTCGCACTCCTCTGCGCCTCTCTCCAGCATTCTCCTCGTCAACGCGCCGCTTCGAAACTTTGCAAGCGTCTCCGCCGAGTACCAAATCAACGGCGAATCGACGCTACGAAAGTGCGCTCTCGCTTCCTCCAAGCGCACTTCCTCCACACCTAACTCTATCAATTCCTCTCTAAATCTTTGAATCTCTTTCTCATTCGCGACTAAATGTTCAATTCTTTCCTTCCTTTCCCCGTCTGTTCGCCAAAGCTTCTCTTTCGTCGCATCGAATCGTTGGTTTTCAGCGCTTTCACTATTTCTTCTCTCTACAGACCTCATCTCTCCCGCAGTTCTCTCCATCGAATCGAATGTATCGAACATCCACTTCACGCATCTCAAGCGAAACCACCAAACGGTGTACTCCGCCGGATTTTTCGACAAGAGCTTCTCCGTTAACGCGAGCGAGTTTGCATTTTTCAAATCTTTTTGCAAACACTCCCGGGAAAACTTTTTCCAATTGGAAAGGAAATCGCGGTTGCCGTGGATGAAGGCAACGTTCGCGTTGCCCTCGTCGTCTTCCGAGGAAGATGAGGAGGAGGAGGAAGACTCTTGCCGCGTGATTTCGTTCTCCTCTTCTTTTTCTTCTTCGAGGCGCATGATTTCAAGACGAGAAGGAAGAGAGGGAGAAGGCGGGAAAAGGAATGAGGTTGTTTCTCTCTAAAAAAAAATCTGCTGCGTGAAATGATGATATTTCACAAAAGCGCGCGCTATTTCTCTCTCATTTTTCCACGCATGCACTCTTACTCACTCTAGCTTTCTCTCTCTGTCTACGTTTTAAACTTTTTGACGGTTCGCTTTCTTCCTCGGCGAATCCTTAACCGGTGGCGTGTTCGTCGCGTTTTCTTCGACTCCGTTCGAAAGCCTCGTCTTTTCGGGCTCTGTTCTTTTATCACCCGTCAATGTCGCATCGTTTGCGTTCTTATCCAATTCGAGCTGGTCTTCTACGCGAAAACCAATCTTTACACCCGCTTTGCACTTCTCGAAGCATGACTTACAACACAAACTTCCCGCTCGCCTCTTGTGTGTCGCCGGCACGCGTCTGGCTAGTGGCTGAAATGTCTCCATTGATTTCGCGTCTTCATTTTTCACGCCCTCCTTCGCACTCTTCGTTTTAATCTCAGAGTACGCGCACAGCCCATCCTGAACGAAGGCGCACTCTTTACCAATGGAGCGGATTCTCACGTAACACGAATCGCAACACGTTTTTCCCGCATATTCCGCGTATTGCGGATTATCTTTCGGGACGTGGTACTTTAACTGCTTGTATTCCACCTTAACGCCTTTGCGCTCGCAGTTCTTGATGTGCTGGCACTCGCCGGTAGCATAAAATATGCACACTTCGTTTTGCGCCTTACACTTGTAATGGCACGCTTCGCAACACAACTCGCCCGGAAATTTCGGATTCATCTTCGGTACGCGATACTTCAACTGCTTGTAAACCAAAGGTACGTTTTTCTTTTGACACGATTTCGCGAACGCGCACGAGCCTTCCTTGGCGAACGCGCATTGTTGGCCCGTCGCTTTGCACCGCCGATAACACGTATCGCAACAGCGTTCGCCAGCAAAAACAGGGTGGAAATCAGGAACTCGATACGATAAGACTTTGTACGCCAATGGTTCGGTTTCTTCGTCGTACATATCTTTCCTTTTCAATTGCGCGCAGGTTCCGTCTTTGTGAAACGCGCATCGTTCTCCTTTCGTCTTCAAGTGGTAATGACATGGTTCGCAAATTCGTTGACCGGGGTACAGCGGGTGCGTTGCCGGTACTATATACTTCAACTTGTTGAACTGTATGTTCTCCACACCGCGTTTCACGCAGTTTTTATGGTACACGCACGTATCGTTTTGCGTGAACGCGCACGTCAAACCTTTCGTTTTGATCTTATAATGACACGCCTCACAGCACGCCTCACCTGGGTGCACTGCATGATCCTTCGGTACCCTATAACTCAATTTCGCGTATTTCACCGGTATGCCTTTCTCCTCGCACTTCGCCGCGAATTTGCACCCTTCGTTAAAAAACGCGCAATTCAAGTTTGCCGCTTTTACCCGGTAATAACACGTTTGACAACAAAACTTACCGATGTACTTTCCCACGGACGCCGGTACCTTCAAATTCAACTTGGAGTACTTCACCGGCTTCCCTTTTTTCTTACACGCGAGGGCAAACGCGCACGTTCCGTCTTGACTGAATGCACACACCGGCTCTAACCCAGTATCTGGATCAATGTACGGCTTTTTCTTTCTTCCTCTTTTCCCTTTTTCTGGTTTTTGTGCAGCCGCATTAAACGGATACGTGAGCGCTCCCGGGTGCGTGCTATTCGTGAGCATCAACTCCGGATTAGCAAGCATCGCCTGTTGCTTTGCTTGTTGCTGCAAAAGCGCACAGTGTTGTTGCTGTGCGTGCATCTGCTGCCGCACGAGTCCTTGCTGCCTTGCCAACGCGACCGCGTACGGCATATCGTCGTTGATTGTGCTCAAAGCGCCGTGCGCCTGCTGTTGTTGCTGCAACCGCTGCATCAACTGCTGCCGCACGTGCTGCTGATGAAACTGTTGTTGTATCCGCATCAACTGCTGCTCTTGTTGCTCTTTCTGTCGCTGTATCTGCTCGCGGTGCCTCTCGAGTAACTCAGAATATAACAGCGCCTGCTGCGCAGCAGCGGCTGTGTTGTTGTTGTTTCCCTCGTTTTCGTTCTCGCGCGTCGTCGTAGTCGTAGCTCCTGTTCCCCCTAAAACGAGCAACTCCCCTGGGTAATATTTAATAGTCCTTTCTCCCTCGTGGTTGATTGTCATCGCTTTTCCTCCGTTCTTCTCCTTCTCAACACCCCCCGCGCGAGTCTTTTCCGCGCGCGCCTCGTTCGCGAGCACGGTCACCCTAATCGCCTCCGTCAGCGCCTTCTCCGTCGCTTCGTGCGACTTTTCCAGCGTCGATAAAAGCGCGTTCACGTCCATTTCTTTTTCTCCTTCGTCAGCGTTCAATTCGGTTTCCCTCTTCGCGTTTTTGGAAACGTTGTGAACATTTTGCACGCTTCCTCCGTCCGCTTCCCTCGTCATATCGGTCCCATCGCTCACAGTCGAAATCGCTTCTTCTTTACCTTCTTTAGCGTCGTCCGGAGACGACGCGAGCGTCGGTGGATCTTTTATTCCGCGCTTAGGCGCTGACTTTTGTCGCGGCATGATGGAGAGAGATTTATTTATATCTTAGCTCTGCGTCGTGCTCTCCCATGGTGGGCGCTCGCGAAACTTAAAAGAGCGCAGATACTTGATGGTGGAAGAGGGGGAAACTTGTTTTGACGACTCCAAAGGCGGTGGGGGCAAATTTTTTTTTCTTTTGATGCAGGTCTCTGCATTTGTCTCGCAAAACGAGTGTCTTTCGAGGGCGATTTTTTTTCCCCACGGTTCGTTAAAAACTTAACAATATATAAATCAATCATGCGCGCGTGGACGACGAGAACAACGCCGGTGGCGGCGGTGGCGTCTTCTTCTCCCTCTTCTTTTTCTTCTGCTCCGAAGAAGAAGAGTTTCTCTTTCGTCGGTACTACCACCACCACCGCGAAGAGAAGAAGAAGAAGACAACGACGACGAGAAACTTTTTTGGCGTCTTCTTCGCATAACGAACGGAATTACGATGACGAGAATCATCAATACGTCGCGAAAACGCGGCTCTCGTTCGATATCGTCGCGAAACTCAAACCGGGCGAGACGCTGAAAATTGTCGGTTCAATCGATGAACTCGGGAACTGGGAGTGCGAAAAAGGATTCGCGCTGACGTGGTCGGAAAATCATCGGTGGAAAGGTGCGATTGAAATCGGACGATCGATTTTTGGTGGTGGTGGCGATTCTTCTTTTTCCTCCTGTGACGAACCGGTGACGATGAAGTGCGTCATCGAGAAGAAGAAGAAGAAGAAGGAGGAGAATGATGGTGACGATAACAACAACAGCACCACGTACGTGTGGGAAGAAGGGAAGAACAGAGGAGTCGAGTTGTTTACGTACGACGTCGCGTGCGTGAACGGGAAGTTGAGGTTCCCGGACGCCGCGGTGACGGGAGCGTTTGGCCAGCCGGGGGAGACTACGGTTGTTTTTAACGACAGCAGAAACGACGCGAAGAAAGTGAGGAAGGAAAACGAGAGCGAAGAAGGGAAACGGGAGGCGATGGATGTGGCGGCGCGGAGTCGAGAGTGCTTGATAGAGTGGGAGGAGGAACAAAAGAAAGGAAAAGGTGAAGGCGGTAGTTCTGGTTCCGACGAAGAAGTCGCGAATGCGCGACGCGATGACGAATCAGAAGTTTTAGACGTTGAACAAGGAGATGCAAGAGAAGAACCAATATCGGAGGAGAGCGAAGAGAGAGAAGAAAGAAGAAAGAAAAGCATAGACGAATCGAATTTCACTCCGTCTGTGGTGCGCGTCGCCAACGCCGACACCATGAACAGCAAATGGCATTTGAAATTAGAATCAGTCAAAGGCATCGTTGGTTTCGACGTTCCAGAGTTGGACGACGAGAAGCTCGCGACGGCAGCTACGTATTTACGGTGGGTTTCTGCGGGTACGATTAAGTGCACGCACCCTGAAGGTGCGATCCCTCGCAACGAAACTGAAAACACGGAAGAGTACAACGAGAAAAGACGAGCGGCGATTGAAGCGCGTTCGATTTTTGTCAGCGTGGAGAAAGTCGAAGGCGAGACGTACCAGTTTGGTCAAAAATTAACCACGTCTGAGGCAAGCTTAGTGAGACACATCAACCCGTGGTTGCCAAGCTTTGACGCGAGGTTCACTCCGGTAGCGCCTTTGACTAAAATTCGCGACTTGTGCAACGCCGTTGAAAACGATCGATATCAATACGCAGTGCCGGAATGGTTGAGAACGGAAGTGAAACAGTCCATCGAGGGTAACTTGCTCAAGAATTTTGACGTGGACGCGTTGACTGCCACGCGTCGAATCTTAGACGAAGTTAGAAGATTAAACAACGCTGACGAAAACGAAGAAGCGACGATTGATGAAACCGTTGTGGATGATTTGAACGCGTTTTACGTGGAGTTAAAATCCTTTCTAGGCGGCGGTCAAGTGTTTGAGAGATTGGACGACGTGAGGGATCGATTAGACGATGAAGGCGACGTCATGCAAAGCGTGGCGACGTTGTACTCGGCTCATTTTGCCGCGCAATCGGCGCGGATCACGTCCTCTTTCAATACGAGCGGTACCAGTGGTAGAAACAACAACTATGACGATGAGGATGACGCTAAAAATATCAACGAGAGCCGCGGTTGGTTTTCTGAGGAAGGCGAACAAACTTTGAACGCCTTGAGAGCGGCGACGAGAATTCGCGCGCACTTTTGCTCTGGTCTAGTCACTGGGTTACGCAACGATGCACCGGACGAGGCGATTAACGAGCGCCATCGATGGCGTCAGTGCGAAACGGCGCTGGAACAGTATGCGTTTTTGCGATTGGCAGCCATTGAGAAGATGGCGCGAACTTCAAACGTTTACGACGAAATGTTGTCCTCTTCTGGTCCAAACGTCGACGCGCAGTGGGCACGCATGGGTGAAATTCTTGCTATCGGATTAAGGCACGTTGGAATGAGTGGATATGAGCGACGGGAGTGCGAAACCGTCGCCGGCGAATTAGAAACCTGGTGTAACGTCAAATCACGCGGGAGTTCAAAGAATAGTTCACCGACTGAATCAGTCGAATCGCTTCGAAGACTTCGCGGGAGTTTTACCAGAGCTCGGCGCATTGTGGAAAGCAAATTGAACTCAATCGTGGAAGGTTTCGCTGTCACGCCGGAGATTTTAGGATATGCGCTCGGATTACCGGAAAACGTTGGCGAAGACCACGTCGAGTTCGCGGTGCGAGAAGATGTCTCGTTTGAGATCCTCCTTTTATTAAATGCGTGCGAAAAAGCTATCGATGCGGCAATTCGCAAGAACTCGTCTTCTTCCTCGTTCTCATTCATAAGTGAGAATGCGCAAACGTTCAAGGTTGTATCTTCGACTGCAGTGAATACCGCGAGAACAGATGCGTGTCGCATAGTCGTCATTGAAGGCCCTCTGAACGAGGAGGCGTTGCAACGCGCGACGACGACGACGACGAAAACGAGTAGGAAGAAGAAGGATGACGCGATAGTAGCTCAAAATGAAAACGACAACTTGTTTGTCGTTGTGCGGAGAAATAGTAACGAAGATGCCGCCTATCGCAACGAAACTGAATTTGAGTTCGGCGAGGCATATGCAAATCGCGTTAAATGCGTTGCGTTTGTTTCGGCGTCTTCTTCGTCCTCGTCGGGCGCAGAAAAGAAGAAAAAGACGCCGAAGAAGAGCGCATCATCCAAACAACCAAACTTCACGGGCAAATCATACGACGAAACGGATATTCTTTATGTGGACAAACTTCTCATGAAAGCGATGAAAACGTCTGCGAGAAATCACGAGAGCATCAAGTATCCCGTCATCTCCACCAACGATACCAACGAGATTCTAAACTTGATGAGCATGGCAAAAATTGGCCAGCGCGCGTTGGTGTCCATCTCGCCCAGTCGCGGTGTGCAAATTACTGCACACGATGATGAGAGCATTATTTTTGCAAAGGCTTCAAAAACTGATCACGAACGATTGGATGCAAACACCATCGCCTGGGAAACCGGCAACGGATGTTTCCTCGCACTCGACGAGGCTACACGTCAGACGTGCGGTAGAGCGGCGGATACGTTTCGCGTGCTCAAGAATGTTGGCATCGTCGTTCCTTTTGGCATGTGCGATATTTTCAACAGGGAAACATCGCTTGCCGAACGCATTGAGCAGCTCGAATCGTACGGCGAAGGTTTACTTTCCAACGCGGACGACGAACGACTGGCAGCGCAAGCTTGCGACGACATTCAAGAGATCATCAAGAACAATCCTTTGCCGGAAAAATTCATCGAAAACGCGCTGACAGGAGTACAAAACGACACTTCCAACGAGTTCATTGCGGTATCCGCTTCTGGTTCCTCAAACAACGACATCGATGATGCCACGCTCGATTCAACAGAGACGTATTGCGAAGCGAACAACTCGCAAGCCATATCCAAAGCCATCTCGGATATCTGGGCATCGCTTTGGACGATTGAATCCGTTAAGCGTCGCGCCATGCATAAGATACGACAGTCTGATGCGTCTATTGCCGTAGTCATTCGTTGTGCGAATCATTTCGAGCGGAGCTTTGCCGTTTCGATCGGGGATGATGGCGACGAAATTCGTGCTATTCGAATGCGCGTCGGCCTTCGCTGCTCTCCTCGTTTCGACGAGGACGGGTGGACGATGATGGCAGTCGAAAATGCAGACGATGCGTTCGAAACCGTAACGTTTGCCAACATTTCTGAAGCGTCCCGGTCGAGAAAAACTGCCCCTTGGTTCGGCAAAGTCACCTCAGAAAGAGTCACGTACAGCCAAGAACCTCTGAGCGTTTCCAAAGACGAACGGGTAAAAGCGTGCGAAAACGTCGCTAAAGTTTGCCGAGCTTTTTTGAAAGAGAACGACGCGAGTGCCGGAACAATAGAAGAAGTGCGAGGCGGCTTCGAAGGAGGCAAGTGCATCATATCCTTCGTAAAGTTTCGACGATGAAGATCATCAATATGACACACTTAGAAGAGAATTGTTTTGTAAAAATCTATAGAAGAGTTGCATGCTAGGTAGGTAGTACATTTTTTATGTAGTAGAACAAACATTCAAACTTCGCTGCGAAAATGTAGTAATCAAATAATAGTAATAACAACAACAATCCGGGTAAGAAGGAGATTCAAACCGATATCTTCTTCTCTCATTCTACGGTTCGATGACCAACTCAAACCTCGCGCAGTGCTCATCGCCAAAGATGACTTCCCCGCCTTCCGACAACTCCTGGGGAATACCCGGCAGGAGCTCTTCTCCGTCGATGTACGTGCCGTTCGTGGACGTCAAATCCGTCACCATAACTTTCCCATCTGTTGACGTGAAATAGAAAGAACACCGAGAGCGTGGTCAGCGAACGATAACAATACTAATACATTAATAATGGGTGCGTTAAATCGCATTCGTAAACGAAAGAAGAGAGTATATATATACACGTATACGTATACGAAAGAAAACGAGAATGAAAACGCCTCCTCTCTCGCGCGCTCGCGCCGCGCGCGCGACGAAAGAAAATATCTCTTCCCGTTTCAAAATCAAAAACCATCAGAGAAGCCATCCTTCTCCTCGTGGCACGACGACGACATACCTGGAGTCAAATCCACCATCGCGTGCGCGGAACTCACCGTCGCCACTCCCACCGCTAAATTCACCGCGGAAGACGACACTCTCCCGACCACGCTTTTCGCGCCCGTCAGTCGTAAAATCCGCGGAATATCCGTCGTTTGTCCCTCCTCCTCCAGATGATTTCGGTCCAAATCGCCCACGTTTCGCAAGATGTACGCCTTCGACGTGACTTTCATTCTTTCGTTTTTTATTCTCGTCGCGGCGCTTCTTCTTTCTCTTTTCAAAGACGACGACGAGGACGACGACGCTCGAAAGGAGAAGCCGCAGCGCTGCGGCTGCGCGGCGGCAACGGTGAACGATGATGCCATCTTTGTCGGTCGGTCGTGAACGCGTGAACGCGTGTTCCCGCTACCAACAAACAACAACAACGGTTTTGTGTGGTGGTGGTTTGTGTCGGATGAGCGTATCCAAAAACAGGAACATGCTATTTAGGGTTTCAACAGATTCAGTATAAAACCCTAAATATTTCGACTTTTTGGTCGAGCTTTGGTGTTGAACGCCCTCGCGAAACCCAGAAGACTTCAGTGCACCACGGCGTTCGTGCACCCGTAAAGAAGAAGAAGAAGAAGAAGAAACCAACGAAAAAGAAGAAAAATGGGAATAGCGCTTTCAAAAGACCACCGCGCGAACAAAAACATCGATCGCCCGTTCAAAAACGGCTCCTCGTTCCACCCGACCTTCGACGTGAAAGATGTGATAATCAACAACGGTGGGTCCATTCGCGAGGGAGAAAACTCGATCGACGACGCCGCGCAATTTTTACGAAAAGCGTCCAGCGTGGAAATCGAGGAAGAGAGAGTGAATGGAGTGAGCGCGGAGGACGTGCTCAGAGCGCACGTGATCGACGAGACGAACTTTATCGGGAAACCGAGCGAGCTCAACGAGGAAGATATGGACGCGCCTTTGAGTCATTACTTTATAAACTCCAGGTGAGTAAATTTTGGTTTCGTGGTAGATATTTTTTAAAGCGGGTTTCCTCTCGCTTCTTCTTCTTCTTCTTCTTTGTCGAGGCGCGCGCAAATCGTTATAATATCAACAACAACAACAACATCGTGCGAGTTATCGCTACTTTTTCTCTCGAGTCAATGGTCGTGTATAGTGTTTACCTTCTCGTACCTTTTTTGTAAACGGCGCGTTAAAAAACTGACAACAACTTCTTTTTAATATTTTTAAAATCGAAACGTAACTCTAGTCATAACTCGTACTTGGAAGGGAACCAATTGACCGGCGTATCGAGCGGTAGAGCGGTAAAAGATATTTTGTTGCACGGTGGGCGCGTTATTGAGTTGGATTGTTACGACGGACCTAAAGGGACACCGATTGTTACGCACGGCGGGACGGCGTGTAAACCAGTCGATCTTCGTACGTGTTTGGAAGCCATCAAGGAGTTTGGTTTCGTGAAAACGCCATATCCAGTCATCGTCACTTTCGAGAACCACGTAAACGTGGAACAGCGGGGAGTTATGGGCAATTTGCTCGAGGAGATTTTCTGCGATGGGATGTTGTACAGACCGCCTGAAGGTGCGGGCACGAAAGAGGAGTGGCCGAGTCCGAACCAATTGAAAGGCAAAGTGGTCATTCGAGATAAGTTGAAGCACAAGCAAGATTCCGCTAAAAATAGTGGTTCTGAGAAGAAGAAGAAGACGAACAAGCATTCGGACAAGGAAAATCCGGCGGTTTTGAAAACTTCCAAGACGTTAGCGCCCGAGTTGCACGCGTCCATGATGGACAACGAGGAGGAAGAAGAATCCGAGGAGGAAGAAGATGTCGTGGAAGAGAGTAACGTCGCGGACAAGTTGAAAAACGTTGTCGCCATAGGCAACGCTAAGTTCCACGGGTACGACGAAGCGGAAAAGTGGTTGGGTGTAAAATCATGTAGTTGGAGCGAGAAAAAAGTCGAAAAGATGATCAAGAAAGCCATGGCGAGTGATTCCGAATATAAGGAGTTGTTGGCGTTTACGAAGAAGCACTTGTTGAGATGTTACCCGGGAGGTTTGCGAGTCTTATCGGACAACGCCGACCCGAACGCCGCGTGGTCAGTCGGTGCCTCCTTAGTTGCGCTGAACTTCCAAGGCATGGACAGACCCGTCTTCATGAACCGAGGTAAATTCGCCAACAACGGCGGAGCTGGCTACGTCAAGAAACCGAAATTTCTCTTGGACGGTAAAAAATCCGGAGCGTCGCCGAAGAAACTTTCCTTCAACATTCTCGCTGGTTCTGGATGGGAGGCGTTCAAAAACGCCGATCTCGTCGGTGCCCCAGACACGTACGTCAAAATCTCAATCTGTGGAAGAGAAGGTTCCTCGGCTCAAACCAAAGTCTTCTCGGAAGCGCGCGTCGGCCCGAACGCGCAACCGGTTTGGAACGAAAAAATCGAACTCGAATCCGAATGCCCGGAACTCGATTTAGTTCTGTTTGAAGTCTTCGACCAGGACCCCGACGCGGACGATTTGTTGGGCTATTACTGCTGCTCCGTCGAAAACTTGCAAAAAGGTTTGAAGTGCGTCCCGTTATACGACATGTACGGTCACCATTGCATGTACACCGGGAAGAAGCGCCCAGAGCTCTTCGGCGAGTGCGCGTCGATTTTAGTCGAGTGCAGTTATTAATTTCTGTTGTTGTAAATATTATTATATACACACACAGTTATGTCACACACACACACACACACACACACACACACACACACACAAGCAAAAGAGAGATGTGCAGTCGAGCGCGCGCGCGCATAATTTTTCAAACGAGAAAAAGAAGCACAACCTCACTACGAGAACACGACTCCAAACATCCAAAAAGAGAGAGAAGGAGAGAGAAAGAGAGAGAGAGAGAGAGAGAGAGAGAGAGAGAGAGAGAGAGACGCCCCCGAACGCCTCATGCGCCCATCCTCCTCGCTTCTTTTCCTCGTCCGTCTCCTCGCCGTCGTCGATGCGCTCCTCCTCTTCTTCGCGCTTCTCCACTTGGCGCACTCCAATTCCTACTTCTCCTCGTTGCAAACGCAAGTTTCGTTGGAACACAAAAACCGACTGAAGTGGGAAACGTACCTGACAAAGTACCGGAAAAGAGCGAGCGAACGGGTCAGTCGAGAGATGCAGATCGTGATGCTGGAGAATTTTCGCGAGGAGACGGAGAGATGTCCTCCGGAACCGAAGTGCGAGAAGTTTAAGCCGTGCGGGAAGAGGAAGAGTAAACAACCACACAAGGAGGACGGGAAAAAGATATCTTCGAAAGAGGAGGAGGAGGAAGAGGCGAAGAACGCGAATGATGCGGTGGAAGTAACGAAAACTGCAGGAGGCGAAGATGAAGAAGGGGACGAATTCGCGACGACGGAGTTTGGAAACGGTGGCAACGACGGGGAGATTGAAAACAAGCACTACTTCGATGCGATACCGAAGTATCAACCGGGACCGGCTTCGCCGACGTTTCAGCCTTTGTCGAACGACGGCGTATCGTTTAAGATTTTTGTGTACAACTTACCACCAAAGTTTCACGTGGAAATGTTGAAGAAGAACAAAAGGTGCGTGACGGATCAATACGGGACAGAAATTCGCATTCACGCGAATATCATGCAATCGAAGATGTATACTTTAGATCCGTTAGAGGCGGAGTTTTTTTACGTTCCTGTGTACGGGGAGTGTAAATTGTTTGAGAATATAGCAACGTTAGGGGCGAAGAAAGGTTTGCAAGAAACGAATTCGTGGTGGCTGGAAGCGATGAAATTGGTGACGGATCAATATCCGTTTTGGAATCGCACGCAAGGAAGAGACCACGTGTTTACGTTTGCGGGAGCTAGAGGGCCGCACATATTTAAGGATTGGAAAAAGCACATCAAGAAATCCATCTTTTTAACTCCAGAAGGCGATCGATCGTTGTCCGAGCAGTTTAACACGTGGAAAGATGTTGTCATCCCAGGTTTAGAACCGGAAAAAGCGTTCTGGTCGGGATCTTTGCGGAAACAGAAAGAAGTGAAACGCGCGAAAACGTTCGCCTATTTTCGGGGCACCATCGCCAACAAACTCGGGAAACAATACTCCAAAGGCATACGAATTAAAATGAAAGAGGCATTCAAGGACATAAAAGACGTCGTGTTCACGGAACAACACAGCTCGTGCGATAAAACGTGCTATCGAGAAGAAATGCGCGCCTCCACTTTCTGCCTCTGTCCTCGAGGCTGGTCGCCGTGGACGTTGAGAGCGTACCAAGCGTTGATGGTCGGGTGCATCCCAGTCATCATCGCGGACGAAATCGAGTTCCCGTACGAAAACTCCTTCGACTGGCGTCAAGTTTCCATCAAAATCCCCGAAAAGCGGCACTTAGAAACCATCGATATCCTCCGATCCATCCCGGACGACGTCGTCGAACGCAAACGCAAAGCGATGGCCAAATTCTGGCCGAGCGTCGCTTGGAAGAAACCAACCGTGGATGACGACGCGTTCCATTTAGTAATGAAAGAGTTAGAAAGGAAGAAGAGAGGCTTTAAAGCGAGCACGTTCACCTTTTGGACGTGATAAATAAGTAGACTAAGTAGACAACTTTTTACAACAATAGACGGCGTTTTTATAGCAGCGAACCTTAAACACAAACGCACACACCCTAAAGACTTAGGTTAGCCTCTTTTGCGGCTTTCAAATTGCAAAATCCCATCACAAGTTTCCCTCGATTCAAACCACCTAAACCAACCTAAACGAGCCTAAAATCGATTTCATCACCACCGATCGATATCGACGAATCTGTTGGTCGCTTCAGATTGCGGTTTTAATCGTTTCATCGCGGTAAAAAATTGAAAAGTTTACCCGATCGAGAGAGGAAAATTGAGAATTCAAACCAGAGAGAGAAAAGAGAGGCAAATTCAACTTTGTAGAGAGAAAGAGATAGAAGCGCACATATAATCTGAACGAGAAGCCGAAACCTCCATCCTCCTCACTCGATACCAACGCATCATCAATCATCAATCATCATGGTGCCGAAAAATTTCGCCGAGCACGCGGAGAAATTCTTCGCCTCGAACGTCACGACGGCGAAGCAACTGGAGTTGGCGAGCGAAGTGCGAGCGAGCATCGAAATCGCGCACACGAGCGAATACTCCAACTGGTTGAAAGCGTACTTCGAGGTGTTTGAGAAATTATTGAAAGAAAACCCACCGATGCACGGCGCAGAGGCTGGGAAAGACGAATCGAATAAACTTCGAAACGTCATATACGAAATCCTCTCGCGGTTACCGCATAACGAAGTTTTGAGGCCGTACGAGAGTCAGTTGTTGGAGTGCGCGCTGACGCCTCTGAGAGAGGAGAACGAGAAGAACGCGCTGGTGTGCATGAGGATTGCATTCGATGTGCACAGAAATTTCCGACCGAGGAGCGAGGAAAAAGCGACGCATTTTTTGCAGTTTGCCGGGGAGGTGTTCGGGAACGTGCCGGAAACGGTGGCGGAGGTGTTTGGGAGCGCAGCCGGCGAAGAAGGCGCGGAAGGAGACGAGGAGATGAAAGACGCGGAGAAGGAAGAAAAAACGCAAGCGAGCGCGAAGAAAGGTAAGAGAGGCGCGTTGTCGTCAAAAGATGCGAAGGAAAAAGACGAAGTCTCTGCGGAAGAGACCACGGCGCTAGCGGCAAACGACTCGGCGACTATCCCTGCGTTGAAGTCTTTCAAAGTATGCACGGAGTGTCCGCTCATTGTTATGCTTTTGTTTCAATTATATCCGTCCGTGGCGCAAGATGCCGTGCAAAATCTCTTGCCGGTGATGACAAAGACATGCTCAGCGCGAACTTCGCGAACGGTGTTCAAAGAGAGCGTCAAACTTAGCGAACGTTTCGCAGATTTGAAATCCGCGCAGGTGAAGACGATCAGTTTTATTACCTATCTCGTAAGAGGACACGCGCAGTTGGTACTTCCTTACCAACAAGAAATTTCGCTGGCGGTCGTTGATTTGTTAAAGACGTGTCCGGATGTCGTCTCGACGAGGAAGGAGTTGTTGGTGGCAACAAGACACGCGTTATCGGCTCAGAATTTCTGCCGCAGTTTCTTTCAACATCTGGACTCGTTATTAGACGAGCACGCTTTGGTAGGCACAGGACGCTTGTGCGCAGAAACCTTGCGTCCTTTGGCGTTCAGCTTCTTAGCGGAATTGGTTCATCATATGCGTGCAGAGCTTACTTTGCCGCAGATTCGTAAAACTGTGCATGTGTTTTCGACAAACATGCAAGACGAACGATTACCGTTGAGCGTTCAGATGACGTGCGCGAGGCTGATGCACCATTTGGTAGAATCTATCTTCCGTCGCCGAGCAGAAACGACGCCAGGGAGCGCAGATGAAGCGCGCGTACTTTTGGTGAAGATTTTAGACGCCACGGTGACCAAGTTTCGAACTTTGCGTCCGAGGTTGAAGACTTTGCTAAAATTGGTTGAGCATTTGCACGACGAAAAGAAAGAGACACCGTCCAGTTCCTCCTCGTCTGCCAAGGACGATAAAAAAAGTGAAAACGCGAAGAGTAGCAAAAAGAGTGTCGCTGCCATCGCGGAGAAGACGGACGGTAAAGAGGTTGTTGTTTCCTCGTCGGGGAAAAAGTCCTCCAAGAAGAAAGCCAGCGGTAAAAGCAAAAAAGGGAGCAAAGAAAGCGACGATGACAATGACGACGATAACGACGACGATAATGAAAAAGAAGATGAAAAAGAAAAAGAGCCAGAGGTAAAACTTGACTTTTCGAGCGAAAGACTAAAAGAACTCGCGGAAACGAAAGCCATCGTCAAGACGCTTTTCATTGGTATGAAAACGCTTCTCTGGTCGGTTACAAATTTCAGAGCGCAACAAACGCAGACGCAAAACAACAACGCGGCTTTGATGGCGTTATCGTCACCGCTTCGTCCTGGTCTCACCGAGCCTGAGTTACGTCGCACTTCGGCATTTGTCAAGAACGGCGTAAAATGTCTGGCTTTGTACCGCGGCGCAGAATGCGCTGAAATGTGCGCGCACGTCGCTGAAGTCTTTGCGGTGCTTGACCCGCGTTGCTTTCTCGATATCGCGTGTATTCGTTTCGATGACCTCTTCAAAGGGATGCTCGAGTTGGCGCCGATGGTTCAGCTTCCGCATCTTTTACTGCAGAATCAAAACCTTTCGAGATATTTTGCCGATTGCCTCGCAATGCTTCTAGTCAGAGACAAACTTAAACATCTCGAAGATCCGCAGTCACCGCCAGCGCAGCTTGTCTTGAAGTTGTTTAGCTTGTTGCTCCACGCAGTTTCAAAATATTCCAACTGTGAGGCCATGTTGTCGCCATACGTCATCCCCATCGTCGAAAAATGTTTAAAAGCGATGCGCGAAACTGAAAATCCGTCGGCATATGTTAGATTGCTTAGATATTTGTTCCGAGCGCTTGCTCAGGCGAAGTTTGATTTGCTCTATCGCGAGGTGCTTCCCATTTTACCGACGTGTCTCGATGCTTTGTTGAAGTACTTGAACGGTCCAGATCCGCACGAGCTCCACGATACAATTGTAGAATTATGTTTGACTTTGCCGGGTAGATTATCATCAATATTACCGCACTTGCCGAAGCTTGCGAAGCCTTTGTGCATAGCTTTAGAATCAAAAACGAGTGAATTGAATTTGCTCGGTTTGAGAACGTTAGAATTCTGGGTGGACTCGCTCAATCCAGACTTTCTTGATCCATGCATAGCTGAGGTGGAGACGCCTTTGATGATTGCGTTGTGGTCTATGCTTAAGCCCCAACAGTCAGGATCTCCTTTTGGCGCAAAAGCTATGCAGTTGTTAGGTAAACTTGGTGGTAGAAATCGCGCGTTTCTTAAAGAACCGCTTGAGCTCGAAGCGAAGGAGAATCCCGAGCACGGTTTGCGCATGATTCTGACATTCAAACCCGAAACGAGCTTTCTCGTGCCTTTTGATAGATGCATAGCTCTCATGCGCGGAATTCTAGAATCTCCACGTGTATTACAACCGATTACGTCTTCGACGATGAACAGTAGCAACGTTGAAGCGTTGATAGAACATCGAAAGCAAGCGTTGGCGTTTTTGCGCGTGTGCTTGTCTTCGGTCATAAACGTATCCTCAGGCGTCGCCAAAGTGTTGGCTTCCACGAAAAAGAGAGATGAAGACGATGATGCAATGAATGTCGATGGCGAGGGTGAAGAAGATATCGAAAAGACCATACGTGCTGCGGTCGAGGCGGCGGTATTGAACGGCTGGACGAAGTCAGTCGATGATGCTACAGAAGACGCTCGACAAAATGACCGCGAAGCAAACCTTCGCGCTCAAGCAACTTTAGGCAACAAGACAAAGACGCAATTAGCTGCTGAAGAACGTGTCATGAAATCCTTGATCGTCGCCGTTGTGTCTGCTGAAGCTGATCCAGAACTAAAGAAGGCGAACGCCGGATTTGTTGAGTCCGTCGCCGAGCACTTTGCGATGTTGTTCATCGGTGATATCGTCCGCGTCGCCAGTAGCGGCAACACGATCAGTGATGTTAAGAACGACAAAAAGGGAGGATCTTCTTCCTCCGAGCCAGTTTCCGTGACTGCTTTGAAGAAGATTGATGCTGTTTTATTTTTGGATGCACTCGTAGACACCATGGAATGTGGTCAAATCGCGCACGTGAAGGCGGCTTTAGCGGCAATGAAAACCTTCGTCGATACTGTTTTGCTCTTATCGAAAGACGATTGCGAAGACTTGAACAAAGCAGAGTTGAAAAAATACCCCAAAAGCAATGAGAAGCAACTCGAAGCAAGCGCGGCTGATTCCATGGACGTTGACGGCGACGACGAAGAGAAGGAAGAAAAAGCTTCATCTAAGAAGGCGACAAAGAAAGCCGGCCGTGGCGCCAAGGCTTCGTCAGCGGATGATGATGACGCAGAGGCAGCCGAAGTTGATCTGACAAACATCAAAGAGCGACCTGTGCCAGAATATGTCACTCGACCGCACGCAAAGCCGCCACAAAAGCTCGCCGTTCTTGTTGATGCGCTCATCCCGCGCTTGTGCCATTGCGCTTTCAAAACTGCCTGGCAATCAACGTCAGGTGCTGTAGAAGGTGTCGATATGCTCTTAGACGTTGTTCCAAGAAGTATAATTCGTCCGCACATGGCAAAGATTGCGTTATGTTTGCTCCGCGCCTTGCGTGGCTTACCAAACCACGCGGCGCCGGAGATTGAAAGGACATCCAAGGTTCTCTACAAGCTCGTTGATGTGTGCTTACCGATTGGAAGTATTCCAAGAGGTGAGGATGCAGAACCAGGCGTTGAGGCGGGCGTAAATGTCATCGCTGATGCCGTTGCTTCCACGTCGGATGCGCAAAACGTTCGTCCAGCTGTAGAGAAGGCTTTACTTGACATTTCACGTCAGTGCAAAGTTAAAATTAAAGATGTTTTGAACATCTCTCCGGCGAGAATCGCGAGAATTTTGTCTCGTCCTCTCGGATCGCGGCACATCGAAGAGCAGATTCATACCGTCCGCGTGATTGATTTCTGCATGAAACTCGAGATAAATTCGCTGATGATCAAGCAATATTCAGCGCAGCTTTTAGAGCTCTTTGGCGATGCGTTACTCATCGCCGAAAGCGAGGCCAACATCAAGATGCCTTTATCTGCCACATTGGAAACGGCCGTTCCCAACAAGAATGAGGCGCTGGTTTCCTTAACTTCGAGTTCGAGAACATCAGTGACGGCGGCATTACGCGCATCTTGCGCGCACTTGATGTGTACGCTCGTGACGAGGAAAAGCTCGATCAAGTTCCCTACGGAAGATTCGCAAAAGGCTTTTGAAGCGTCAACAGAAAAAGCTGTCAACGTCTTTTTCAAATCCTTGACGAGTCGAACTCCAGAAATAGTCGAAATTGCCGTCTCCGGCCTGAAAGTCGTCGTCGATCAGCAAAGTTTGAGCAAAGAGCTGTTGCAATCGTCTTTGCGACCGATTCTTGGCTCCTTAGCTCGTCCGGAAAATCTGACGTTGCCGTTGCTTGTCGGCTTAGAGAAACTTTTGGAATTACTTTCAAACTGGTTTAACCCGACGTTGGGGGAAAAACTCTTGGAACATTTACGGTTGTGGTTAGAACCGAATGCGCGCGATCCTCGAATCGCCGCGGCGACTGTGAACTTATTTCATTTGCTTCCAAACGCGGCGAGAAAGTTCTTGGAGCCACTCGTTACGCTCAATATTCAACTTGAGAACGCATTACCGCCAATCGGTGTGCACTCGGACGTTCATTCGTTGTATCGCAAACCGTTGACTAATTTTTTAGCCCGATATGCGAAAGACACGGTGGACTTTTACGTTGCCCGATTGGATCAACCGCAACACTTCAATCGCTTCTTGGAAACCATTCGCATCAGCGAAGGGAACAACATTTTGTGGGAGTTGGAGGCGAATTACGAAAAGATTTTCGACAATTCGTTCTACAAGAAGTACTTCCTCCCGAGTAGCTCGACTCCGGCACAGCTCGCGCAAGCTGCTGCGGCGGGTGCGTCGAACTCTCCGGGCGTAGATGGAGCGAAGAAAGACGGTGATAATTCTCAGCGCGTTGAAATTTCTCCGGAAGAGCGTATCGCGCGCGCGAAAGCCATGGGACTTTCTGGAATTGGTTCTGGATGTGACTTGGCCTCGTTCAACGCCATCAAATTGTGCTGCGTTATGCTCAAGATGATGCCGAACATGAGCGAAAAAACTCGCACGGGTATTCGAGATGCTTTGTGGAAGCGATGGAACGATCCGGGACGACTCGAGCGACTTCGCCGAGAGGAGATGTTGAGCTTACCTGAGCTTTTAGAGTCAAAGCGATTAGTAAAATGCTTTTTGAGGTGTGTCGACCGCGATCGCATGGGCGAAGTCGAACTCTTGTTTGGTATTTTACCGATCATGTCCATGAAAACTTGCGTCGATTTGACCTTCGCAAGAGAATTCATCTCCGATCGCGTGGCTGGGAGTTACAAACCCGAGCAGAAGAGAGCTATTTTAGAATTCTTCCTATCGGACTTCAAAGCAAAGCACAAATCGTCTTTGAAAAAAGACGCAGACGAAGAACAAACCGCTAAGGATGCAGACGCTTTAGTTGCAAACCTGAAGCTTGTCGTCTTGCCGATGTTAACAAGCTCTTTGGAAGGATGCTCGGGGAACCCTAAGAAACTCGCCGAGGCGCGTTTGATTGTCGACGAAGACTCAGTTTCCAGCATCGTCGGAGACATTTTAGATAAAGTGGACGACGATTCGACCACCGTGCCAACATTTTTCAACGAACAGTTCCGCGTACAGCTTCTGCAACTTGCGACGCTACTCATTCGATGTTTGCCAGACGATCTCGTCAAGCACCGAAAGGAGCTGATCAAGTTTGGCTGGAACCACTTGAAGCGCGAAGACCGTTCGTCCAAGCAATTTGCGTTCGTCAACGTGTGCTATTTCTTAGAAGCGTATCAAGCGCCGGAGAAAATTATTTTACAAGTCTTCGTCGCGCTTCTTCGTGCCTGTCAACCGGACGCGAAGGATTTGGTCAAAATCGCACTGAATGCTTTAGTGCCGGCCTTACCGAAACGACTTCCGCGAGGCGATCACAAGTATCCAATTTGGATCCGATACGCAAAGAAAATTTTGGTAGAGGAAGGTCACTCTGTACCGCACTTAATCCACGTCTGGAACTTAATTGTTGATCACGAGTCGCATTTCTACGAGTCCAGAGCTCAGTTTGTACCCCAAATGGTCAACTCTTTGTCGCGATTAGGTTTGCCGTCCTCGGCTCCGATTGAAAATCGAATCGTTTCCATCAACCTGGTCGAATTAATTTTGAACTGGGAAGATCGTCGCAAGAACCCAGCGGAGTTCTTGGCATTAAAGGAAGCTGCGCAAGTCAAGATGCAAGAAGAAAATACGCGCAAGGAAGACGAAGATATGAAAGACGCCTCGGATGCTGAAGACGACGAGAACGATAAATCCGTATCAAAAAAGAAGAAAGGTGGTAAAGCTGCTGCCACGGCGTCGAAAAAACCAACTCGTAGTGGCACTCGTGGTAAGAAAGTTGAAGCCATCGACGATGAAGAAGAAGGAGAGGAAGAGGAAGAAGAAGAAGAAGAAGAAGAGGAAGAGACGCCGAGAAAATCTACTCGTGGCGCACGCAGAGGTGCGAAGAAGGACGACTCGGAAGCAGAAGATACCCCGGAAAGGAAAACAATGCGCGGTAAGCGTGGTAGGGCTGCCTCGGTTAAAAAAGAAGAGTCGGAAGAAGAAGAAGAAAATTCTGAGGAAGAAGAAGAAGAGAAACCGTCCACGCGAGCGACAAGAGGTGGTCGCGCGGCAAAAAAGGCAAAGACGGCCGCGAAGGACTCGTCGCCGGCACCATCCACGCGAGGCACGCGAGGGAAAGCCTCGACGAGCGCGAAAAAGCAAACCACTGCGAAGAAAGCAACCCGAGGTAGTCGTCGAGGGAAATCCGAAGAAGCCGAGGAGGAAGAAGAAGAGGACGAAGAGGAGGAAGAAGAAGAGGAAGAGGAAGAAGAAGAGGAAGAGAAGAAGAAATCCTCGAAGAATGAAGGGACGCCTGATGCTAACATCCAATCTGCGATGCTCAAATCCGCGCCTTCTTTAATCACTCAACCGTCTTTAACTGGCGTCGCTGGCGGCACTGCCGCAGATAATAACGAGCCAGAATTTGAGCCGTCCCCAGCGATGGCTGAGATCACGGTGAACTTTCTTGTCCGCATGGCATTTTTGACCGGTGAAGGCAAAGATCAAGTCATGAAGGAACTCAACGCGAAAACATTGAAGTTGTTAAAACGAGCGATGACGACTTGGAAGACCGCACGAGTGAAGTTTACGTTCATCGACAAGCTCTTGGCGTTGGCCGAGCAAGCGGGACAAGATTCTTCGTCCGCTTTGGGCACCGGTTTAGTCGTTTTCGACTTGGCGCTTGAATGTGAAGTTGAAGGATTCGTTGAACAAAACGTCAATCAAATCGCGCAATTTATCGATCCGTGCGTCTCAAGTAGTTCTGCAGAAACGCACAGAATGCTTGCAAAAGTGGTCGCTACGGCGATGACGAAGAAGATGCGCACGCCTGAAGACTTGGTTGCAAAGCAAACGGCGGCGGCCGCAGCAGCAGCTGCTGCTGTGGGCGATCAGCAACAATCGAAGAACAAAGATGGCGATGATGCTGATGGTGGCGACAAGAAGGAAGGTGACGATAAAGTCACAGTCAAGACTGAACCCATGGATACGGACGCAAAACCGCCCCCACCCGCCATAAATACGGGCTCCCAAGGCCAACCGCCGACTCAAGTCTCGGCCTCGGCGTTGTTATCTCCCGAGGCAAAAATTCTTCGTTTGAAAATTGATGAGACGTGTGCGAAGAGAATCGGTGCCGCAATCACAGGTCAACCCGCATTACCGAATTCGCAATCAAATAGTCCATCATTGTCCGGCGTCCTCGTTTTGCTCGTCGAGCTCGGGCGAGAGTGTCCAGAGGCTTTGGATCGATATTTGCCTGCCTTGATCAAATTGTTATCGAGATTAACGCAAGAGTTAAATACAGTTTCGGCTGCGCAACAGCAACAGCGCATCCAGCAACAACAATCTTCGCGAAACCGCTCACAGAGCGCAAAATCGAAAGAAGAAAACGCTCCGGTCGCCGAATATGGTTCTGTCGCGCACTGCGTGGCAGAGTGCGTCAGAGCTGTCGCATCTCGCGTCGTGGCAGCTGGCGTTATCGATCACAAACAGTTATTCTTACGAATGTTGTTGCAACTGGTCAACGACAAAGGTACACACGGTGCGGTATTGGTTGCGATCTTAGACGCTCTTTGCGATTGGGTCGATGATGCAGCTTTAGGCCCGTACGATCCGTTGCGGTCGTACACCATTTCGGCGGCAACGACCCAAGTAACTGAGACTGCGAGCAAAATATCGACATCGACAACGACAGCTGCTATTGCTGCTGCCCCAGTTCCCACCAGTATATCTGGTTCGAAACCAAAGAAGCGCCGAATCGGTAGTCTCAGTGATAAGGAAACTGTCTTATTTCTGTCAAAGATGGCGCAGCTCACTCGCATGGGTCTTGAAGCCACGCAAACAAAGGATTGGGAGAACAAACTCTTGGGCGCTATTTATAAATTGTGCGCGCCGGGTGGGAAACACGACGAAATTCTTCGACGCGAGGTGTTTGCGAAAGTCGAACGTCAACATTTACTTGGCTTGCGGACACGTAACCCACTGTTTAAGGATAAGTTCTTCCAACTTTACGACGTCGCAATCGGGCAGTCTCTCTTCCTGCGTCTGCAATATATCGTAACAGTGCAAGAATGGGATGCCATGGCGGATACGTTTTGGCTTATGCAAGGTTTGGATTTGATTTTACAGCTGTTGGCAGAGGATGAAAAAGTCACGTTAGCGCCAAACTCTGGTGTTGTTGCAGGTTTATTCCCGGAATCGGAAGATCCAAAGATGCCTCCGCCCGGACCGCCGGATGGTAACAAGACTGCTCCAGCCTCCACGAAGAAGAGCAAAAAAGCTTCGGCAAAAGATGCCGATAGCAATAAAAACGACGACGACGAAATCGCGGAATTGCTCGCGCGTCACTCGAACTTTATCAAACAAACTGGCGCTCTCCGCGTTTCTGATTTGGTTGCTCCCCTTCGTAAAGTTGGTAAACGCAACACGCACGTGGCCTATTACCTCTGGGTTCTCATCTTCCCGATCGTTTGGCAAACCTTACAACGCGAAGAGCAATTGCAATTAGCGAAACCTATGATTGGTCTACTCTCGAAAGAATATCATCAACGACAGGCAGCTGTGCGTCCAAATGTCATTCAAGCGTTGTTGGAGGGAATCTCCTTATCGCAGCCGCAACCAAAAATTCCCTCGGAGTTGATTAAATTCTTGGGCGGTAAGTTCAACGCGTGGCACATTTCCATCGCATTGTTGGAGAATCACGTCGTTCGATACCCGCAAGAAAACCGATGCTTCGATGCGTTGGCGGAATTGTATCGTCTGTTGGATGAAGGGGACGTACTTGTCGGTTTGTGGCGTCAAAGATGTGCCGCCGATGTAACGCGCGCCGGCCTTGCTCTCGCACAGCACGGTCACTGGCAGCAAGCGCAAGACGTCTTCTTTCAAGGCATGCAAAATGCTACCAGCGGTCAATTATCCGGTGTGTCTAAAACGGAAGTGTGCAATTGGGAAGCGCAGTGGATTCAGTGTGCGCAGCAGTTGAACCAGTGGGATTTACTCGCGGATTTTGCGAAATCTGTCAACCATGGTGAGTTGCAGTGTCACACCAGTTGGCGTCTGAACGAATGGAACACATTGAGAGACATTTTACCTCCTGGACACGTATCTGAAGTTGAAGAAACGTCTGAGATCATGTGCGTTCGCGCGTACTCGCGTTTACACGCTGGACGTATTCGCGATGCCGAACAGCACTGGGCAGCTGCCGTGAAGAGAGCGTTGGATCGTTGGTGGTCGTTACCTGAAACCGGCGCGAATTGCCACTTACCGATGCTTCATGCATTTCACGTCATCACAGAAATCCAAGAGTCTCGGAAAGTCATGCATGAGCTCGCGAATTGTACAAGACCGGGGCACCAAAACCCACAACATTCGCGAACTCTAGTGCAAGACGTTTTGGAAACGTGGCGCTTACGGACGCCAAACGATTGGGATCCGATTCCATGGCACAATCAAGTGTTATCGTGGCGAGGTTTCATGCACGACATGATTGCAGGAGCGCAAAAGAGCATCCAAGAGGTACACCCGAACGTTGCCTCGCACGCGACGGGTCACTCCCTAGACCAGTTGGGCATGCGCGACAGAGCTTGGGCGGTGAATAGGTTCGCTCGTATCGCTAGAAAGCACAGCTTGCCAGAAGTCGCTCTGAGCATTCTTTCCACGCAGCGACCGCACGTGGAAGTGCAGGAAGCTTTCGTAAAACTCTCGGAGCAATCTAGAGCGTATTTAGACATTGAAGGCGAGGCTGTTTCTGGATTGAACGCCTTGGACTCTACATCTTTGGAGTATTTCGCTCCGCATCATCAAGCAAAACTCTTCCACTTGAGAGGTCAGTTCCAAGAACGTCTAGGCGATGCCGATGGCGCGCATGAAAGTTATGCTACTGCGGTTTCCTTGTGCGCGCAGTTACCAGAAGTTTGGAACACATGGGGTGAGTTTTGCCAAGCGCGAGCAGATCAGGCAAATGCAGAAGAAGAAGCGAGTGGCGATGTAAATGCGGGTAAATTTAACGCTGATGGTACTCCCATCGAAGGTCAAGCAGCCTTTTGGACTGAGCAAGCAGCTACGTGCATCTTACAATCCATTAAACATTCGCCAAAGGATCACGGGAAGAGAGTGGTGAAGATTATTCACGCGTTGGGCTTTTCAAAGCATCCCGTGGCGGTTGGCAGAGCGTTGCAAAGACACGTAGATGCCATTCCTTTGTGGGTGTGGATAGACTGGATACCACAGTTGTTATTAGTCTTGCTCAGACCGGAAGCGCCGCACGCCAAAGCAGTGTTGACTAGATTGGCATGCGCGCACCCGCAAGCGGTATATTACCAATTGCGAACGTTCTTACTCGAACGGCGCGATGCCCTGGCACGGAAAACGCAAACGTATAATCAACTCGAAAACACGCCGGTCCCCAAAGACGAAGAGGAGAAGAAAAACCGCGAGATTTCCTTGAAGAAAGCGCAGTCGTCTTTGGCTGAAGCGCGCGCGGTGTTCCAAGCGGCAAAAGAAACTGTTGATAAACTTCGTGCAAAGTTTGGCAATTTGGTCGCTGAAATTGAAGTCTTACTGAATGAATTATGCACTCGATTCGGCTGTGCTCCTGAGGAGCGTCTACTAGTCGTCGTGCACACGTTATTACACCGATGTTTCAAGTACCCATGTGCGACAACGTCTGAGGTTCCGGTGCCGTTCAAGAAAGAACTCGCCGGAGTGGCCAAAGCGTGCTTCTCTCCAGACACCTCATCCAAACATGCAGAGTTTGTCAAGGAGTATAAAGCTCTTTATGAACAAGATCTGGACCCAGATTCGAAAACAGCGAAAGATACGTTCCCTAAAACGTTGGAGCAATTAATTCAAAAGTTGAAAAAATGGAAGCGAAAGTTGAGCGAAGACGTCGAGAGACGCGTTCCGAATTGCTTGCGGTTGGAGGACGAATTACCGAAATTAAGAGACGTGCAATTTCGTGAAGTCGAGGTTCCTGGCTCACATAAAGCAGAGGTGACCGCCTTGGCAGCATCGGCAGCATCTGGTTCTGCGGCAAAAGACCATGCCAAATCGCGAAATCGATTAGTATGGATTGACTCTGAAGTTGAAGTCGTTCGCAGACATGGCAACGCCCACCGTGCGATTACGTTCATCGCCGCGGATGGAACTGAGCACAGGTTTGCGGTTCAAACTTCATTGACGCCCCAAGCGAGAAGTGAAGAGCGCACGTTGCAATTGCTTGAAGCTTTGAATGCGGTTATGGAACGCCATCCACAGTCGAGACGACGAAACCTGCGATTCTACACGCCGACAGTCATCCCGGCTTGGCCTCAAGTTCGATTGGTCGAAGACGACAAGAATCAAGGGACTTACGGAGAGGTCTACGAAGCCAATTGCGCCCGTTACGGACGCGATCCGGATATTCCAATGGAACACTTCAAAGCTGCGTTGAATCCAGCTGTTCTCGGTCAAGTCAGCGGTCCAGAAGCTGTTCTCGAGTTGCGCTTGAAAGCATTCATGGAAATTGCCAGTCAGCACGTCACCGAGAACATCTTCTCGCAGTACATGTACAAGACTTTACCGAATGGTGCGCACTTGTGGACGTTTAAGAGACAACTGTGTCAGCAGTTGGCTTTGTCGTCGTTCGTTTCTGCGTTGTTGCGAATCGGTGGTCGCACTCCAAGGAAGATTTCCTTCGCCAAAAACACCGGCAAGGTGTTCATGTTGGACTTTTACCCGAACTTTGATTCCAACGGTTTAGTTGAGTACGCAGAACCAGTGCCGTTTCGTCTCACGAGAAACTTGCACGCTTTCTTCACACCGTTTGGCGTCAAGGGTGACTTTGTCGCCACCATGGCCGCTGCGGCGCAAGCGTGCGCCGCCCCTGGTCGAAACGTGCGAATGCACTTGGACGTGTACTTCCGCGACTCGCTGACCATTTGGCCGTGGCGACAACAGCAGCAGGCGCAGCAACAAAACGTCGACGCAAACGATGCCGCCGCGAAAACGAGCGCTGCTGCCGCTGCGTTCTTCTCCGAACCAGATGCCTCTACCGTCAACGAAATGGCCAGAGCGAACGTGGAAGAAGCCATGAAACGCTTACCAATAATCGCTCCGATTCCCACCGCGAAGACGTTGATTGCCCAAACGCAAGGTGGTGGTAACGATGCGCACCAGTTGCAATCGGTGCAAAAGGGCGTCATTCATTTAGTAGAAAGCGCGTTGAACCCAAAGAACTTAGCGAGAATGGAAGTTTCCTGGCAATCGTGGTTGTAAACGTCGTTTTGGTTGTAATATTATTCAATCGATCAATGCAAGAATTCGTAAATTTACATCATCTCAGTTTCTTCTCATCTCACAACTCCTATACCTAACTTTTTTTACACGCGACACGCTTTGAAATTAGGGGAAATGAGTTATGAAACAAAAACAAAAAGGTGAGAGAAAATGTCCTCCACCACGCCTTATCGACGCATAGAAACGTTAGAATTCGCCGAAAAGTCCATTCCTGAATCGATTTTAAACGACGTCTGTCCGTCTTTGAAATCTAAATCAACCATCAAACACTCGAAATCGGACACTGGGAAAAATTGTGTCGAGAAGAAAATAACAGACTCAAGCCACCCCGCGTATCCAGCCTACGGCTTGTTCGCATCACGGAAGCTCACTTCACACGAAAAAATCATCGATTATCACGGATACGTCACTATGAATGGCGACGAAGATAAGCACAGCGATTACACGTATTGCTTTGCGAATAGACGCCTTGTCATCGACGCGAACAAAGTTGGCTCAATAGCGAGATTCTGCAATGATTTCAGAGGCATTCGAGACAAACCGAACGCGGAGTTTTTCGAGTACCGCGACAAGGCAGGCGATTTGAAGTGTGCTATTCGGGTGCGCAAAGAAATTAAAGCGATAGCAAAAGGTGAAGAGATATGTGTAAACTATGGGAAAGGGTTTTGGGTCCATCGCTTTGGTAGAGATGCTTTGGAGAAAGCGTCGCTGTCGAGTCGCGTCCTCTAAAGTAAGTAGTAGCGCTCCGTTCATAACAGAACTTTGTATTAATATTATTAGTGTAAGTATATAGATTCTAATTAAGTGGCATTATTCTCAATCTTCGTCGCTACTTTCGTCGTCTTCTGTCTCGCTTTCGGCTTCTCTCAACCATTTCACAAACGGCGCGGCTTTCTTCAAGAAGACCAAATCTTTCTCGTCCGCGCCATCTTTTTCATCCGCCCAGGCTAGAATGGCAGATTCAGAGAGCACGTCGGCGTCGTATAAAAGATGCAAGAGTTTTGCAAACGCGTTCGCGACGCGTTTTCCTTGACAATCTTTAAACGCGCCTTCTTCAGCGCAAAATTCCTCCAACGTCAACAACACTTCCACCTGGTCGTCTTCGGATTTGAGAAATTTGGCGAGCAACGGCGCGTAGCGTTTGACGTGTTTTTTCACTCGCAAAATGCACTCGTTGGCATCGGATGGAAATTCAGCCGGAAAGAGTTTACGAAACTGTTTGTCGCATTTAGCAGTTGCTGGCATAGATAACGCAAACATGGCACACAAAACGTAACGCGCGATATCCGCAAAGGTTCTGTTCTCGGCCATTTTCAAACCTTGAAGTTCCACCGTGACATTTTCATCGATGGTGTCGTCGCGCAACGCTCTCAAAAAGGTTTCCGAGACTTCTTTGTGGAAGTGTCTCTCGTCGGCGTCGGAGTCTGAGTCCGAGTCTTCCTCCACTCCGTCATCAACGTCTTCGTTTTCATCCCCCGACGCGTTCGCTTCTTCTTTGGCTTCCAACATCTCCTCTGCTTTGTTCTTGTTACTTTTCATCTCGTTTGGATACGTTTTCTTCTTGGGAATCACACCCGGGGCTAGAGATTTCGAGCGGAACGATGGGCATACCCATCTGTAACCTTTTCCGCCGACGCCGACAGATTGAGCGTTGTGACATTCCTCGTCCGGTTCTAAATGCAATTGCTCGGCAAACTTCTTGGCCATTTCTTCACCGTATAAGTGTTCGAAGTCGTGATGATGATGATGATCGTCTCCTTCCAAGTGCGAGCCGTTCGAATCCTCACCGGACATTGTCGATGACGCGTCCGAATCTGAGTCCGAATCGTCGTCTTCGCAGGAAGATTGAGGCACGCAGCCGATTCGAGAGTTTGGAGCGAGCTCGAAATTTTTCCCGATGATTACTTCAGTACCGACAACGGATCCGGCGTGGATGATGGTCTTTTCACCGATTTTTGCGCCGTATCCGACAAGCGCGTGCGAAAGTTTCGCGTCGTTTTCGACGACGCACCCGTCAAATAGGACGCAGTTGATGATGGTGACATTGGACCCGATGGAACAGTTTTGACCGAGAATCGCGTCTCTCAAGACACAATTCGCGCCAACTTTCGTGTTCCTGCCCAAAACACATCCAGACTGAATGGATGCAGATGCGTCCACGGCCACGTCGTCGTCCGCGAACGAGTTTTCAAATCCCGAAATTCCTCCACTTTTCCCCGCCACGATCTTGCGATAGTTGCTCTTTCGAAACTTTGCATCTTCTCTCTTGTTCGTGTTGTCGAAGAGCACGCAGTTGCCGTCGACGGTTTGCGGGTGACAATAACCTCTGACCACATCTCTTCCAATCGCGCCAAAACTTCTCACATCGCTCGCTCTCGCGCAATATTCTCTTCCTAAATCGATGAAGTGAGCGTGCAACTGGTTCCCTAATTCGCGTTCGTCGAGAACGCCGCATACGAAATCTTTTCGAAGAGATTGATAATCGAAATTATCCGTGAACAACATCAAAACTTCCGGCGAGCAAATATCCACGCGTAAATCTCTAGCGTTTGTTTCTACCTCCACCTCTTCGTGTTCGCTGAACAAAGCGGCATCGATGATAAACGGGCCATCCATGGCTTTTGCGACGCCACCTTTAGATTCTTTAAACGCGACAATCTTAAACTCATCGTCGTTGCTGCTATTCGTATTGCTGCTATTACCGTTCTCGTTCCCTTCCTTATTACCACCGCCGCCGCTCCCACCGATGCTCGTCCTCGCTAACCCAAGCATCAACTCCGCTTCGCCAAACTTGCCTTCTCTCGTGCATCTCCCATCCTTCGCGAAGCACAGCGTCGCCACGCACAACTTATCTTTCTTCCTTCTCTGTTTATGTTTCGTTACCGCGCGGGACAAATCCACGTTCGAAACGATATCTCCCGTGCACAAAATGAAATCGTGATTAATCACTTGCTGCTGCTCGACGAATCGCAACGCGTCGCCGATCGTTTCCAAATTCGCGCTCTGTAAAAGCCGTATCGAGCTCCCGCTCCAAGATGCGCCGCTGCCGCCGCCGCCGCCGCCATTATTGTTATTATTCTGTTGCTCGCAGCACAAAAATCCGCCTCGTCTCTTCCCGTGCTTCTCAATCGATTCCCCGCTCTCCTTCCCGGACACCACGAATATCTCCTTCGCGCCGTTCGCGAGTAAAAACTCCAGCGTTCTGTCGAGCAAAGCGACGTTCGCGAGCGGAAGCAAACAGTTTGGCGAGGAAGAAGAAGAAGAAGAAGAAGAGTCCTTTTGTTGTTGTTGTCGTTGTTTATGGGATAAAGGCCGGAAGTTGTCGTGATGGTCGTGGAAATCGCACAAAACGACGGCTTGTAAAGCGTCTTTCGGGAGGTGGTCGGACGCCATGCGTCTTCTTCTTTCGTTAAACTCAAACGCGACGACGACGACGACGACGACGACGACGACGACGCGAAAAACAGCTCTCGCGGCGAAGAGTGTAAACCTACCTCTCTTTGCGCTTTAGAGAAAAAAATGAAGAGTTTCTTCTCCACACTTTTTTTTTCCCGAGAAGTGCGGAAACCTCCTCTTCTCTCTCGAAGAGACAGAAGAAGTGAGAATGGAAGAAGAAGAAGACGATTTACTCTACGGCGACATCGTCACCAGCCAAGGCGAAGACGGCGCGGAAACGCTGAGAGTCACCAAAACCCGCTTAGAGAAGAGCGAGAGGAGCAATCTCGCGCGGATTCGCGAATTGGAGTCGCAATTGGAAACTTTGGAGAAGGAGAACGCGCGCTTGACGAAAGAGAATAGAATTTTAGCGACGAACATATCGAGCTTGTACGATACGGCGAAGATGGAGTTGAAGAGGAAAGATGAGATGCTCAGAGAGGAGAGGGTGAAGAATTTTAAATTCGAGAGTAGCGCTGGTGATGGGAATCATAGGAAAGGCAAAGGTGGTGAAACGACGAGAAGAAGCAACCCGCCGCCGCCGAAACCGCCTCCTGGAGGACCACCGGGAAAGAAGAGAAATAATTAGAGAGAAAAGCAGTATAGATAGCTAGATGGGTAGATTTTGTACATTAGTTTATTACCAGACGTAGAGACGCGACGAAGATTCGCGCGCGCGCGCGATGTTTTCTCTCGGTGTTTTCTCGCTTTCATAAACTCCACATCTTCTTTTATTAAATCTACAAGGTGCTACGCGCTACGCTACATGAATTGGCATCTCTTCCTTCAAAAATCTCATGGTGTTTGGACCTCCCGGGGTGTGACTGTCCATCTTGACAATCTTTTCCAACACTTCTAAACTCGCGGGATCCTCCACGGTTCCCCAGATGGTGTGGTCAAATTTCAACCACGTGGCTGGTTTTTCGCCTAAATAAACGAAAAAATCCGGACCGGCGGATCCTCCGGCCCACCCAACGTCGCCGTATTCCATCAACTTTTGAAACTGGAACGTTTCTTTGTTCGCTCTGACGACGTAAGATCTCAACACGCCTTGGACGAGGAAACCCGGTTCCACGCGATATAATTTACAACTCGCGCCTTGACACGCGTTCTCCGTCTCCGCTAAATCCGTGAGATATTCCACCGACTTCCTGTGCCACTCCGGTTTCAGACGAATCGTAAAGTCTCCAACCGGAGTCCGTATGGAAACGCGTTCTTTCAAAGTCCTCGAAGTCGTCGTACCGTCTTCTCCCTCCCTTCCCCGTTCCGCCGTCTTCGCGTAATCCTTCATCAACATCCCGCTCGTCCAAGGCACGTTCACATCTCCCTCCCTCGCACCGTTCCGTAACTTTGGCCGCTCCACGTCTGGGTTCTCGATCCGTTTCAACCAACACTGCCCTTTACACCAACTCTCGTCGCAAAACACGTACACGTTGCACCCGGCGACATTCGCGCACTTTTCGCAACAGTCCGAGATGCTTCTCGTCGGTCCCACCGCGACGCCATCCACGACGACCGCGCCGTCGTATTCGCAGTTTTTGTGCACGTCTGGGCATTCAAACGAAGACGACGACGACGAAGAAGAAGATATCGTTTCATCATCGTCATCATCGATCGTTGGCGACGGAGGAGGTGGTGATACCGGTGGTGCCATCATCATCGATGATGACGCGAAGACTTCTCTTTTCCCCGCGGTATTTGCCCGTTGTTGATATTGATGTTGATGTTGATGTTCCTTTGCATCGCGCTCGCGAAACACCGGCGCGAGACACGCCATCGCGAACGCGAAGAGTATCGAAAAGAGGAGGATTTTAGCCCTTCTCTTTGAAGAAGCGGAAGATGGGGACTGCCGTTTCGTCCGCATATCGCGCGCGCGCGTATAAAAGTGTGCACTTTTTTCCAATTTATCCACATTTTTAATACGTATCTCGCGCGTCAAAGCTCGGAGAATAGCGTCAGATATACGCACATAAGATAGCGAAAATGTCGCGCGAGAGCGTTCTCTATCCAACCGCGACCACCGGTGGTGCTATTACCGGCCAAGTCAGGAGGAGAAAAGCAAAGCAGAAGTTTCATCGTCGACACGCATCGACAACAAAATGTCAATCGAAAGAGTTGGAAGACGCGCTCGTTCGCGAACAAGTTCTCGTCGGAGAACTCGTCCAGTGGTGCGTCTCTCGCGGGTTCAGCGGGTCTGGGTTAGCCGTGCGACCACCCATAGTTTCTGCGACAAAAGAGAAAAGAGGACGCGGGTTAGAAGCGACCAGACGCGTTGAAAAAGGCGAGTGCGTGTTGACGTTACCTTTGCGTTCTGGCATCGTGGACGAAGCCGAAGGGCATCCGCCGAGCGCGAGAGCGGCAATCGAGAAAGCGCCGTGGGGCGTGCGTCTGGCGTGCAGGCTTTTACAGGAGCGGAAGAAAGGAGAGGAAAGTGCGTACGCGCCGTATTTAGAGTTGATTCCAGAAAACGTGGAAACGTCTCCTTTGCATTACGCGGAGGAGGAAATATCGCGCGCGTGTTACCCGCCGATGGAGAAGGAAATTGAAGAGATGCGCGCGGCGGTGAAGAAATGGTACGACGATTTGAACGGAGGCGAAGGGAAGGAGGCGTTAGCGGGAGCTACGATGGAGGAGTTTAAGAATGCCGTCGCGGTGGTGCACTCGCGAACGTACGGGGTGAGTTCTGGGGATACCGGGGAGGGATACTTTCGAGCGCTTTTACCATTGGCGGATTTGTTGAACCACGGCGGCGACGAGTATATAGACGAAACCAGAAGCGTCGAGTCGACGATTTCGACCGAAACCGTCGCGTGGTCGGAAATCACCGACGAGGACGAGGAGAGCGAGATTATGTTCACGGCGCAAAAATCTTTAGAACCCGGGGAAGAAGCGTTGATGTCGTACGGCGAGCGGTCCAACGACCACTTTTTGCTCTACTACGGCTTCGTCCCGCACAGAAACCCGCACGACGACGTAATCATCTTTGAAAACTTTGACTCGGCCATGATGTGGCACGCCATGTGTTTCGACGAGTTCTGGAGACGCGAAGACATCGACATCAGAGAACAAAACGCCGTTCGCGCGTACAAAGAAACCAGCAAAATGCTCCGAGAAACCTCCGACGGCGCTTTGATCGACGCCGAACCTCGATTGAAAGTCCTATCGGACGGAAGAGTCGACGCGAGAGTCTTAGCCGCATTCGCGGCTCTCTACGCCGGAGATACCGAACTCGCAAACACCGAACACACCGACCGCGAATCCCTAAACGCCGCGCGCAAAGACATCGCCTTGCGATGCGAACAGTTGATCCGAACCGTCCAAAAGCAAAGCGGCGCGGGCGAAGCCGAGGAGATGCTTCTAGCCGCAACCAATAATAATAATAATACTAGCGAAAAACTGAACGTCATAGATGCCTATAGGAGACACAAAATGTGGATTTTGAGGGATTGCGTGAGTAAATTGAGAGTGGAGTTGTAGTGTTTTTGCCCGTTTAAAAGTAGTGAGTAATATATACATCGTCGTATAATCTGACAATCGAGTGAAATCCCCTAAACAGTTACGCAAAAACAACGACGACGCGTTTTCTCAAAAGAAGAAGAAGAAGAAGAAGAATAAAAAGACTGCACGAATCGTGCGTATGAAATTAACATGTCTGCTTTGAAAGACGACGACGACGACGACGACGACGTTAATAATTCGAACGTCCATCGATTGCAGATACCGCGCTCCACCGCCACGGACGGAAGGGCGATGTCGTCCCTCGTCTCCATTCCTTCACTCGATTTTCACGAAGAAATCGTCGACGAATTGCTCCAAAAAGACGGCATCGTCGTCCTCGCGGAGGGGTTAGGCATGGCCACGGTACTCGCGATGACGATAAAAAAGTCGCACGAAGAAGCGACGAGGAAAGAAGCGCGGAGACGAGAGAAGATGCGACGATTTTTGGAGGAAGAGAAGAAGAGCGTAGGAGAGGAGTTTTTGCTGCCTCCAAACGAGGAGGAGGAGGCAGCGACGACGGCGACGAAGAAGAAAGAGAACAAAGAAGAAGAATTAGAATTTGAAAAGGACTCGATAGTGAAACCAAAAGTAGTCGTAATAGTGGGCGCGTCGGAAACGTTGCGAACGGCGACGATTCGAGAGTTTGAACGGTTATATCCGGACGCGGCATACCCGCCATTAGAAGTCACCGCGGACGTCTCGATGGCGATTCGCGCGAGACATTACGCCATGGGAACGCCGTGTTTTGTCACGAGCAGAATATTTGCGGTAGATTTATTGGCGAACAGGTTACCGGCTGAGAACGTGGCCGGGATGATTGTTGCCAACGCGCACTCGGTGGAGGATATTTCCGGAGAAGGTTTTTGCGCCAGATTGTTTCGCGAAAAGAACAGAAGAGGATTCATGAGAGGATTGACCGATCGCCCGTACGATGCGTCTAAAGCGTTTGAAGGCGTGGAAAGGTCCATGAAGTCGTTGTTTGTGAGGAACGTGACGTTTTGGCCCCGGTTTCGAATGAACGTGAAGACTTGTTTAGATCCGCACGAACCGAACGTCATCGAGTTGCGACAAGAGATGACGGAGGACATGAAGAAAATTCAAGAAGCAATCGTGCAGGTGATGGACCAGTGCATGAAAGAGTTGCGAAAGAGCGATTTTGTGGACGTGGCGGAGTTGACGGTACAATCTGGTCTGTTTAAATCGTTCGACACGACGATTTCGAGACAGTTGGAGCCGATGTGGAACGTCGTGCCGAGGAAGACGAAACAGTTGGTGAGGGATTTACGAACGTTGCGACGGTTAGCGGATTTGGTGTTAAAAGTAGACCCGGTGTCTTTCCTAAAACATTGCGAAATGTTAAAGGTAACGGAAAGGCACGACTCGTATTGGATGTTTTCGGATGCGGCTGGGGAGATTTTTAAACGGGCGAAGGATCGCGTCTATCGGTTAAAGAGGAAACCAATTGAAATCTCCAAGCAGAAGAAAGAGGAGCTGAGAGCGTTGAATATAAAAGAAGAGAAGAAATACGAGACGAGCGTCGTCCCGACGTACGAACCCATGCCAAAGTGGACGCTATTGGAGGAAGTCATTCAGGAAATTCGCGAAGACGCCACGGATAGAAAGTTGCCAAAGGACGATCAGAGGATCGTCGTCGCCGCGAAAGACGAAACGGCGGTAAGACTGTTGGAGATGTTACTGGCGCACGGATCGGAAAAGATTTCGACCGCAAAGTGGGAAGATTTCCTAAAGTCGCGAGTGGGGAAAGCTTCCGCGGCGGCGAAAGTGCAGCAACAGCAACAGCAACAGCAGGCCGGAGGCCGAGGTCGCGGCGGCGGCAGAGGTGGGAATATGTACTCCGCGTCATACGGTCGCGGTCGAGGCGCAGGAAGAGGAGGAGGTGTAGGAGGACGAGGAGGTTCTGGACCGGGTATCGGTCGAGGCGGGCGCGTTATGGGGTACAACACCGGCCAAGGACCAACTGGTGTATTCTCCATGCATGCGGACGAGCGAGACGCGCTGGCTAAGGAAGCCTTGAGACGCGCCGAGGAGAAGAACCATAAACGAAAGATAGAACGCCTAGCCGCGCGTCCGGACGTCGACCCTTCATCGTTACATTCCACCGAGGAACAAAAACACGATGACGGGATTGATGCGAAAGCCGCGAAGATGACGAAGAATGAAAACGAGGAAGACGGTGACGACGAAGTTGCAATCGCGTCGCAAAAAAATCGTAAGGAAGGCATTTACTTTGTTCCCATCGATGCGCGCGACCCATCGCAGTTAGCTATTTACGCGCCAACCTACGTCGTCGTGTACGATCCGGACGCAGCGTTTATTCGCGAGCTCGAAGTCTTCGCGGCATCTCGACCGGAGAGGAAATTGACCGTCTACTTTTTAATGCACGATAACTCGACAGAAGAGGAGAAATATCTCGCCGCGATCAAACGCGAAACGGCAGCGTTCGAGCGCTTGTTCATGATGAAACAGCACATGGCCGTGCCCGAAGAACAAGAAGGTCGCTTGTACGAACTCGACGGAGAAGAAGAAGAAGAAAAGGAAGAACAAGAGCGTGCGCAGCGAACGGGCACGAACCCGATGCAATTGGCGTTGTATAAAGAGCACCAGATGAAAATAAACAAGCCATTATTTGCAAACGACGCCTTAGATTTGAAGAAAAAGATGGAAGAAGACGCGGTATCGACGCGCAAAGCTGGCGGGAGGGTCATGAAACGACTGACGTTACTCCACGTCGTCGTCGATGTTCGCGAATTCATGTCCACGTTGCCGGCGGTTTTACATCAATGCGGATACACGCTTTTACCGTGTACTCTCGAGGTTGGCGATTACGTGCTGTCTCCAGATATATGCGTGGAAAGAAAGGCTATTCCAGATTTAGTCCAATCGTTGAAATCCGGTCGTTTATACACGCAAGCCGAAGCGATGTGTAAACACTACAAAACTGCAATTTTGTTGATTGAATTCGACAAAGATCGCGCGTTCGCGTTGCAACCGAAAGGTGAAATCCCCGCGCAAATTAATCCGGATTCTTTGCAAAGTAAGTTGACGCTGCTCATAGTCAAGTTTCCAAAGTTACGCATCATATGGTCACCGAATCAACGATTCACGGCGCGAGTGTTCGCGGGATTGAAAAAAGTCGAAGACGAACCAACCATCGAAAAAGCCGCGCGAGTGGGCGTTCCGGAAGATTTCGTGAAAACCGCAGACGGTGAAGACGATGCAGAAAACGTCGACGAACGCGGATATAACAAGAGTGGTATCAATCAAGCCGCGGTGAACTTTTTACGTAAACTTCCAGGAGTCACGTCCGGTAACTATCGCAACGTCATGCGTCACTGTCGCAACATCCAAGAGATTGGGGATAAAACCATGGAAGAGTTACAAACCATTTTAGGCGATAAACGACGCGGAAAACTCCTCTACGACTTCCTTCGCTTCGATTTGACGCCGTACCACGACTCGCCAGATTTGCCGAAAGCGAGAGAAGTGACCGACGAGTTGCGACGAAAAATCGTCGAGATTGGCGAAAAGGAGAAAAAAAAACGTTTGGAGTTGTGGAAGAAACAACGCGAAGAGGCGGAGGCGAAAGCGAACGTCTCCAAAGCAGAATTAGAAACATTAGATTAGCAACCATTTTAGCAGCAGTAGTAATAGTAATAGTAGCAGCATCAGCAGCATTTAGCGCGTGCACGCGTTAGATCACACCAGCATTATTCCTTTTCTAATGTACGCACGAGTACCTTACATTACGCTAATACGAATTACAGACAAAAAGATGTATTTCTCTCTCGCGCGCCCGCGTGTGTGTGTGTGTGTGTGTGTATATTAACCGATGCGTCGTCTCGGTTTGATCGTCCTTTGCCTCCTAAACACCTCCTCGTCGTCATTCAACGGTCGCTTCGTCCCGTCCGCCTCCGCGACGTACGGTTCCGTCGCGTCTTTCCCTAACGGAGTCACTAACAAACCAAATCCGCCTTTCGGTCTCTTCGCGGCGTGGGTTCGTCGACTCTCCTTCTTCAAACTCGCTCCGATAACCCCCGTGTTATAATCCAACTTCTCCTTGAACGCTCTCACCAACTCCCTCTCCTCTCTCATAGCTAACTTCTCCGGATCAACTTTCAACCCCGGCGTCCGCTCGTTCGCCTCTTCCGCGGTCAAAACCTCAAAACTCGGATACGTCGGCACGTCCACGTAATACCGCTCCCCGGCGCCTCGCTCCGACGTCCCGAACACCGCCTCGAACCGCGCCTCCAAATCGTAATCCAACTCCTTCCCATTTTTAATCCATTCAGCCTCTCGTCGTTTCAGCGCTAATATCGCCATGATCCTCTGTTCTCTCACCATGTACGTCTTCGCTAAATTTTCCGTCGAATATTTCACCGGATCCTTCTTATGGTCTAAATACATCTTCGTCTTCACCCGGTCGCTTAAGATCGAATTGTTTTGGCTCGGAAACCGGTCGATCGTTTCCCGTCTCGGCGTCGCGTCGTACAGCCATCCCCACGGTTCGCCTCTCGCGTATTCCCAGGATTTTTGTTGCATCGGTCGACTCGAGTGCCTCATGTGCACTTTATCGTTATTATCATCGTCCTTCGTTTCTTCTTCTTCTTCTTCTTTCGTCTCCGCCTCCTCCTCTTCGCCGGTTTTGTCGTTACTACTCCTACTACTACTACTACTAAAAAAGCTCCTCTTACGACCGCAAGAAGAAGAAGAAGAGGTGCTCGCGAAGCACCACCGTCGCGCCAAGGTTCTCAGCATCTTTTATCGCGCGTGAGTGATACTCGACGCTCTTTTCCGCGCGTGTTTGTGTGGTACACGCAATGAGGTCTTTTCTTTCCCTAGAATTTTTTTTCCAATTCGCTTTACTTTGAAACATCAAAAACAAAATGAGCGACGATAGCGTTCCTCCTCCGCCTCCTCCGCCTCCGGACGACGAGATTCCACCGCCACCACCACTACCACCAGACGATGACGAAGAAGAAGAAGAAGAAGAGATTTTAGGCGCGGAAATAGATTTTGAAAAGCTGGCGGCGAGAGCGGCGAAAATCGCGGCGAGAGCGAATCAACGACAACGAACGCCGGCGGATGATGAAGAAAAGAAGAAGAACAAGAGGAAAAGGGAGAACGCGGAAGGGGCGACGACGACGACGACGACGATAGCGACGATGCCAGCGCCGCCGGTGAAGACGGTTCTCGATGAAGTGGATGAGAAACGGATGGAAAATGGAGACCGCGTGTGGGGGATCGCGCTGAGTTCGTGCTTGGAATATCCCAACAAGAAGTACTTCTTCAGGTGAGCGCGTTTGTACGCTTTCTCTCTCTCTCTCTCACTCTCTGCTTCGTTTTTAGTTCTTCGCGTTCGTTCGATGAGGAAGCTCTCTTTTATTTGTTTTTGTTCTCTGTTTATCGCGACTGACCCCTCGAATGTCCTTTCTTTTCGAACCGCGCGCCTTTCTCGTCAACCGCCGCGTATTTTCGCAGCCGCAAAGACTCGCGCGCCGAGAGAGTGTGCCAGTGGGAAACGCCGAAAGAGCTGAAAGGCGGCTTACAAAAAAACCTGCGCATATGCCCGCTCAAAGCGACGTTACTGGCGCAAAACACGATGCCAGAAAGCGGGTGGGTAGAGCTGACGACCTCCGTGCCCGTCTGCGACGACGACGACGAAGAAGAAGAAGAACGAGAACGAGAACGAGAGAAAGAAGGCGGAGCGAAGAAGAATAAAAACAAGACGACGCGCGCGGCGAAATATTACTGGCACCCGGCGACGAAACGCGTCACTTGGACGCGTCCGCGGAGAGACGAGAGTGAAGTCAGCGAGGCGGAGATTCTTCCTTTAGCTGGACCGTCGTGAGAGAAAGAAAGAAAGAAAGAAAGAGGTGACCGAAGACGCGGCGCGCGCGCGCGTTTAGATAGAACTTATGTAGTTACTTTTAGAATGCAATGTGAGACATTTTAGGGTTTTAAACCCTAATCACTTTCCTGAAGATCTCTTTTTTCTCCTCGAACGAAGACGAAGATGAGATAAAATTTCCCGACACTAATCTCTCCGTCGCATCTGTTCGCTATCTACGCGCGCTCACTCGCACAGAAATACGAACACACACACACTCACACTCTCACGCGCACTTCGTTTTTCACAAAGTCTCTTCTTTTTATTATTACAAGAGAAAATGAGCGGCGTTGCGATGTTCACGACGACAGCTTCTTGTTCTGCTGCTGCTTCCAAGCGTTGTTTGACGATTCACGGGAAGAAGACCATTAAATCGGAGAGGAAGATCTCGAAACTAGTTCGCGCGTCTTCTTCTTCGGCGTCGACGACGGACAAATCCTTCGATCCGCGCGAGTACCGTCGTCAGCTCGGGAAATCGGACAAGTACACGCGTAAGTTTCTGAACGATCCGGAGGCGAAGCAAACCATGGAAGAGGAAGGCATCGGGTACTCGATGACGGGTTTAGTGGCGCAAATGAAGGAGAAAAACTTTGTGCACGTGGAAGGAGACGTGACGGTGAAACTCGCGGACAGCTACGGTTTTTGCTGGGGCGTTGAACGCGCCGTGCAAATGTGCTACGAGGCGAGGAAGCAGTACCCGACGGAGAAGATGTGGATTACGAACGAGATTATTCACAACCCGACGGTGAACATGCGATTGAGCGAGATGGGCGTGAACTTCATCGAGGAGAAGGACGGCGTGAAGAATTTTGAGCCGGTGCAATCCGGGGAAGTCGTCGTGTTGCCGGCGTTTGGTGCGTCTATTCACGAGATGAAGTTGTTGGCGGAGAAAGGTGTGTCGATCGTGGATACGACGTGTCCGTGGGTGTCCAAAGTTTGGAACGCGGTGGATACGCACGCGAGGAAGGAGTTTACGAGCATCATTCACGGTAAATACGCGCACGAAGAAACTGTCGCGACCGCGAGTTTTGCCAAGACGTATTTGGTAGTGAAAGATATGAAAGAAGCGAGTTGGGTGTGCGATTACATTTTGAACGGCACGGCGACCAAGGAGGAGTTTATGGAGAAGTTCAAAAACGCGCACTCCGAAGGGTTCGATCCGGAGAAAGATTTGGACGCGGTTGGGATTGCGAATCAAACGACCATGTTGAAAGGAGAAACGGAAGCGATCGGGAAGTTATTCGAAAGAACGATGATGGAGAAGCACGGGGTACAAAATTTGGGCGAGCACTATTTGGTTACGGATACCATTTGCGACGCGACGCAAGAAAGACAAGATGCGATTTACAAGTTGGTGGACGAAAAGCCAGACATCATGATGATTGTCGGTGGCTTCAACAGTTCCAACACCTCGCACTTGCAAGAAATCTCCGAAGACGCCAACATCACCTCCTTCTGGGTGGACACCGCGGATAGAATCGATACCGAAAACAACAAAATCTCCTGGAGAACCTCGCATGGTGAAATGCGTGAGACTGAAAACTGGTTGCCGGAAGGTAAGTTGACCGTCGGCATCACCAGTGGCGCGAGTACGCCGGATAAAGTTGTCGAGGACGTGTTAGAGGCGATCTTTGCCTCCAAGGCGAAGGCTGCGGCTGGCGCGGCTAGATAAAAAGTAGAGAAAGAGAGAAAACGTTTTTAAACGTTTGATTTTTGCTGCGACTTTACTTTTGTGCATTATAACATTAATAATAATACTATTTAACACACACTTCGAGCTAGCGCCAAGTTCTTTTGTACTTTTGACGCGTCATCATCTTCGTCATCATCGTCGTTTTCGTGATTATTTAAGTTTCGATACATTCTCGCTCTTGCGTGGCTTTCTCGCGAAATATCTCAACGCAACGTCGTAACTGTCAAATTCGTCATATCTCAAACAAGACAAAGCCGCGCGAAAATGTCTCCATCGTACGTGACAGAGAGACACTCTTTAGATAACGGCGACCGAGGTCAAATCTACTGCGAATACTTTTACGACACCAAGACCAAAACGCAGAATGGCATCGTCTTTCTCGTCGATGGCGTTTGCAACGACGGCTTCCAATTCGCAACTTTCATAAACAAAGTAACCCGCTCTCACGCCGTGATTCGTTTCGATTATCGAGGCCACGGCCGTTCGAGCGACGCGCCGAAGGATAAATTGTTGACGGTGGATATTTGCGTATCGGACATGAAAAGAGTTTTGGCGCATTTTTACCGGACGCACCCGACGTTGAGGAAGAAAGCGAGACACGACAGAGTGACTCTGATTAGTTACAGCTTAGGCGCGCAAGTGGCGCTGCGGTTCGCGGTGAGCGAGGAAAACAGAGTCAACGGTATTGGAATAATAAATGGCACCTTAGAACCTGCTTTCTACGGATTGTTTAGGTCTGAAACAGTGAGCGATGGTATAGTGTATTTATTGAGACGGAGCGCTTCGTTCCAACGGTTCGTCGCGTTTTGCATCCGGATAGGCATGCTTTTACTCTCTCTGAACGGTTTCGTCTCGTCTCTGTTGGCGTCGTATTTCGTCAGAGCGAGTGCAAAGAATTTTAAACCTTTTTGGGCGCACGCCAGACGCGTTCAGGCGAGATCGTACCTCTCGTTTCTCGTGGACGCGCACACCAGAGACGGTTTGGATATTCTAGAATATTTCGGAGACTCGTCCGTCTCGAACCGGCCGCTCCTCTTGTGCGTCGTCGGCATGAAAGACACGCTCGTCAGGACAGAAAAAACAGTACAAACCATCCGCAACATCGCTCCAGAGTGCGAAATACTCAAAATCGAGAGCGGCTGTCACGCGCTTCTCGTCCACGACGACCACAAAGAAAAAATGGCCGCCGCGTTGGTCGCGTTTGTTAACAGGTGCGCCACCACCGCCGGAATCAACGACGACGACACCGTCGACGAGGATACCATGAACGCCGTGTTGTGTTAGAGCGTGCGTGCGTGTAGAAAAAAGAGAGTAATTAGTTATAGTGAGTAGCGAAATGTAAATATGAAGTAGAGTAGCGCGGCGTTTCGTAGCGAAACCGTGTGTTGGAGCATGTATACGTGAGATATCAGATAAAGCTCACACGCGCACAAAAGTCAAAAAAAAGTTCGTCAGTTTCACAACCTTCCTTCCCACGCGCGCTTTTTCTTTATCTAAAAAGGAACAACACGCTCGCTCGCGGGAGGAAGAGAACAACAACAAACGCAACGAAAGCAACAGAGAGCGGTCGTCCTCGTTCCAAAAGAGAGAGAGAGAGAGAGAGAGAGAAAGAGAGGAAGTTTCTCTAAATTTTCACTTCCCCAACACTAATACGTACGCGGCTCTTCTCCCCCAAATTGGACCCGGTCTTTCTTCTTCTTCTTCTTCTTCTCAGAGAGAGAGAGAGCGATTATAATGAACCCGCGCTTGGCGAGAGAGGACAGGAAATCCCCGACCGTATTCTTTCTCGTCTTATCCGTGACTTTATTTCTTTCCGTGGCGGTGTTAGGACCGGACGGGCCTTTGCGAGCGATGAAGAGATCGTCGATCTCGTTTCCGCGGTTGGGAACGACGACACAGCAACAGGAACAACAACAACAACAACAATCAGAATACGAACGCATCAGCGAGTATTTCGGGAAATTCGCGGTGAAGAGAGAAGAACCCTCCGCGGAGTTTGGCGGTCGGAGAGCCGGCGGTAGTCTCGGCGGTGGTCAAAAGTCGAAAACCATCTCCGCGTTTGGGAGGTATTGGGACAAGCAAGTGCCGATGGACAACGAGATTCGGAAAAACCGGGAGGGGTCGAAGAGAGTGTCGGCGATCATGGACCCTCCGGCGGAGACCTCGCACGCGTCGAGTTTACTGGCGCTGCCGAATGGGGACATTTTGTTGGCGTGGTTTAGCGGGCAAGGCGAAGGCGGTGACGACGTCGGCATCGTCTTGAGTAAACTGAAGAAGGGCGAGACGAAGTGGAGCGAGGCGAAGTTTGTCAGCAGGGCAAAAGGCAGGTCGGCACAGAACCCCGTGTTGATGAGGAATAATGATCCGAACGACGAAAACGATTCGAATCACGTGAGAATTGTGCACTCGAGTCAAGCCGCGTACGAAGGGCAAGGGACGTCGGACATGAGGTCGTTGTTTTCCACCGACGGGGGAGAGACGTGGTCGCATCCGGTGGTTGTCGACCACAAGAACGGAGCTTTCCCGAAGAACAGCGCGATTCGAGCGTTGAACGGGGAACTGATGTTGCCAATGTATTACACTCCGAGTGGATTTTTTGACGCGTCTACGCAGTATTCCGAGATACAAACCTCTAAAGACGGCGGGGCGTCTTGGCATCCGTTGGTGGAGATGCCCGGGACGAGAGGGAATTTGGTGCAACCAACCATCGTGAGATTGAATAACAACGACTTGTTGAGCTTTTTTCGATCTCGCAAGGCTGATTTCATTTACGCGTCGAAATCGACAGACGATGGTAAGACGTGGAGTACAGCGAAAGCGACCAAGTTTCCGAACAACAACGCTGGGATACAAATGATCAAGCTGAGAAACTCCAGCAAAGACATGTTAGTACTCGTGTTTAATAACTGCAACGAAGGCAGGTTTCCGTTATCGATCGCGTTGTCCGAAAACGGTGGCACATCGTGGAACCACATTCGTGATTTGGAACCCGACGTCGATTTCGACCACGAGCAACCGAACAGAGACAAACATACCAACGACGGCGACGGCGAGTATTCCTATCCCTCCATTCAAGAAGACGCCATTCACGACGGACTTATTCACGTCGCGTACACGTTTAGACGCGAAACGATCAAATATTCCGCGTTTATGGTAGATTGGATCAAGGAGAATTCTGACGAGGCGAAAACGGTCGGAAAAGTGCAAAAGATTGCGGACACTTTCAACGACGCCGTGTATACCGAAGACATCAATGGGAAAAGAAACGACTGGGAGTTTGACGTTGGTTCCGATAACGATGGAAACCCAGGGACGGAGTACATGTTACCAAACCCAGAAAATTTGAAGTTATAGATAATAAGAAAAGATGCTAGAAAACAACAGGTCATTCATTAGCCGCACAAAGAAAAGTTTTGTTGGAAAAATGTTGCGCGTGTTTGTTTTAGTTTTGTGTAAATGTGTTTTGTGTCTCTCAATCAAAAACCATTCGCAAAAATATGACGACGCGGCCGGCGACGATGATAATCTTTTCTTCTAAAACATCCAAATAAAGCAATTTATCATCATTTGTAATTCTATATATATATAACTATACATCAAGAAAGCTTACGAAAAAGACTTAGTTAAAGTTCCAAGCTCTTCGCGAGTGCTCTCAGTTCATCCACTTCCATGCGCATTTCCACTTTCCGGTGTCTCTGTTTACAATCGCACCCGCGATTCCAGTGTTGCAAACATCGCGCGAACGATCTCCCAAACTCGCACTCGCACCTCACGACCGCCGCAAAAGGCATGGCTTTGCACACCACGCAACAATCTTCCGGCCCATCGACTTCAGGGATGTTTTGACACTTGTAAAAGCGCAACGGATCGCCTTTAATAAACCCATCGCCTCTTTGTTTCCCATTCAAAATCGATTCCCAATTCTCCAACTCGTCCGCCAACGTTTCCAAATCCGTTCGTAAAACTCTGGACATGTGTGCCATCCATTTGCCTCTCGATTTTGTCGTTTCAAATATTTTCTTCAAACTTTTAGCCGCGGTGACGATGACGCGATCGTGCGCGAAAACTGCGTTTCGTTTCCCGTTACCCTTGACGTAGTTCCTGCACGCGACTCGACCCATCTCGATCCAATCCACCGGAGCAAAGTTCACCGCTTCGCCGACGTTAAAGCCGTGCGAAAAACCACTGTGATAGGCCCTCGGAAACGTAACCACGAAATCTCCGGGTTTTTGAACTAGTTTGACAATCTTAACGTCATTCTCAATCAGCTGCCCGGGAGGGACTAACATCGTGATGTGATGTAACTTGTCTGGATTTTCTTTGAACAACGAAGGGACGGCTGTTTTTGCGATGGCTTCAAACTTTTCCGCGTCGGTTCCGGGAATTCCGTACCATGTTTTTGCAGACCCTTTGTGGGCGTAATTCACGCTAGCTAGATAGTGATCTTCAACGTGCCAACAAAACGTCGCGAACAGCATTCCGCAATACACCCACGGCGTGGTCAAACCCGGAATATCGTCATCCACGAACCGTAACAAATTATCCGGATGCTTCGATAACTCAAACATATCCCACGGATGTTTTTCCGTATCCTCTGGATCACCGCTAATGCCAGCCGCAAATCCGCTCTGATATCGTCTCGCGTCCACGTCGCTTCCATACTCTACTAAAACCTCTCCTTTTTTATTCACGTTTTTCGTCTGAATCAAACTCCCGCACTCCGCCTTCGCCTCGTTTGGATTCGTCTCCACAATCCTCCAGTACTCGTCTTCCATTCTTTTGAGTAAATCGTCCTCGTCTTTGATATCTTTAAACTTCTCTGGGTGCGCCGCTTTATAGTTCTCCTCGAACGTATCCGCCATTTCTTTATACTTCTCCAACCCGGCGTACGTCTTCCCCGGCGGGAAACTCTCGCCTTGTTGCAACCTGTTCACGTTTTGATGTTTCGTTTCCACCATACTATCCTCTCCAAAGCAGCATTTGCCGTTAAAATTCGGTCTGTACCCTTCCGGAGGAACGATTTTACAAATTCCAAACTCTTCCGCTTTCGATTGTATCGAGCATATGTACGCGATCGGGTCCTCGAACTCCTCCTCGGTCGGGTAAAAAATCGGAGCGAATGGGATTTTCGTCCCGTCCGTTCGCGAGTGCGTGATGACTTTAGACGCTTTGATTGCCTGTTTGTATTTTGTATCACACAAAGACAGGAAGAAAGAGAGAGAGAGAGAGAGAGAGAGAGGTGAGTTCTTTTCGACGATATAAAATGAACGAGCGCGCTTTTAATCATCGAGTTCGTCGTCCTCATATCGGGGAGAGAGAGAGAGAAAAGAGACGTTCAAAGCGGCGAAAAAGTCTCTCGTACATTTTGAATCTCGTGCGCTTCAAAGTCGTTATCGTAGACCGCTTTCGGCGCGCGTCGAGCTCGTTTCGACGCGCGAGGAGGTGGAGGGTTTGGGTTTTGTTGTTCGTTGTTGGCGCCGTTGCTCTCGTTCAGCGTCATGGTGTGCTTGAGTCGCTTTCGTTCTGTTTATTTTATCACCACGATGCGTGAGAAAAGTGAGGAGAGAATGTGAAATGCGTTGCCTCTCTCTCCGTCTCGCGCGGATGATACGAGACGGCGACGAACGTTCGTGCGGGTAGCATGTTTAAAAATAGCCGACTGATTGTTACAACGCGCGTGTTATTATGAGCGATAATACTTTTTGTTTGTGTACTTTTCTTTTCTTCTTCTTTTTCTCACGGCCTGATCCCGCCGACGTACGCGACGACGACGAGCGCCAAGACGAACAAGATGATGTTCGCGAACAAGTTCGACGGCATCGCCTTCCCTGGCACGCCGCCTAAACCGACCGATTCGTTGAGCAATTTCGCGCGCATTTCTTTGGAAACGCCTCCGGAAGTTTTCGCTGGCGGTGGTTTCGAGGAGGAAGGATCGTCGTCGTAGAAGGAATCCGGGAACTCTCGCTTCGGTTTCGGCGGCGGTGGGAGCAAATCGTCCAGAGACTTCATCGTGTCGTCCATGGACTTTTGCGCATCAATCGATAATTTTTAACGGAGAGGCACGTCGTTTGTCAGCGCGCGCGCGGGCGACGGAATGCAAGAGAAACGAGATGAAAAAGAAAACTACCGAGCGCCCCGGGGTCCCCGCGCTTTCGCCAAAAGACGCTCGAAGCGATTACGACGACGACGACGACGACGAAACGCTCCGCGCGAGTCTCGATTCAAAACAACAAACACGTAAGCAAAAAAGAAATCGGAGAGAAGAGCGATGCTGATGAAAATACCTCGTTCGGTCCACCGTCCCCAGCGCTAGAAGCCATCACTTTCACCACCACCGCATCGTGATTGCGAGTGACTTTGTAATTTCTCGTCGTAGGTCGTCTCAAAGTCTTCGCGAAGAGGAGAGAAGAAGACGTCGTCGGTATCGTCGTCGAGAGCATTCTTTTTTTCTTTTCGGTGTGACGGTGAGAAGGAATCGCGAAGAGAACTTTTTGCGAGCCATTTATTTAGGGTTTCCAACCCTAATATGTAAAAAAAAGCTCACCAGCGAGTGCTGAGTCAGTTTTTTTCTCTTTTGTGCCCCAGAGAAAAACACAACTTAACACACGCACATATTATTTTTCAAAGATGACGATCAACGATCACGATCAATTCACGGGTTTGAACGCGGTGCACGTCGCCGCATCGGAAGGGAACGTGAAGAAGCTCGTCGAGTTGATGGACGACGGCGCCGAGTTGGACGTTCCCGCGCTCGGAGGTGCGCGATTTACATCGCGATTGCTTTTTTTTTATAACCGAATTTCTTCGATGAGAGAGAGAAAAATGTGATCTCCTCTTCCTCGCATTTACGCGCCCCGTTTGATCCTTCGCGAAGGAGAAACGCGCGAGGAGCGTTGGTTTTCGCGTCGATCGAACGACGAGGAGTAAAGATTTTCGCTCTTTTTATAGAACGGCGTTCGAGGAGATGGGTATTTCGGCGCGCCGATTACGCGTGTTTTGTGTTCATTTTTTCTTCTTTTTCTCTCCGTGTGTTTTTGGTGGTATCGCGATAAAGAGGAGGAAAGAAATAAGTGCTCGAAAAAGAGGCCAAAACTCTCGATTTGAAAACAAAGACTAACCGTCCGTCTCTCTCGCCTCCTCCTCCTCTTTCTCTTTAATTTAAAAAAAACAACAACAGAAAACGCGGGTAAAACAGCCGCGATGATTGCCGCCGGCGCCGGCCACGTGGACGTGCTCAAAGCCATGCAACGCGGTCCGTCCATGCTCGACTTGAAAGCCGCGGACGGAGGCACCCCGGCGATGTCCGCCGCCGTGCACGGATACAAGGAAGTTTTGGATTACTTAATTTCCAAGAAAGTCGATTTGAACGCGCAAGATGAGGACGGCTGGACGGCGTTGCACTTTGCGGTGATGGCGAACGCGGCGAGTTCGGTGAAGGCGTTGTTAGCGGCCGGGGCGAAGACGGATATTAAGAACTCGGACGGCGATACCGCCGAGATGTTAGCGCAAGGATCAAAGGCAGGAATTAAGAAGTTGTTTGGTAAAGGAGGATCCTCGAAGAGGTTGGACGGGGTTAAGGAAGGAAAGAAAGGGTGCGTTGTCATGTAAACTACGAAGTCAGAAGAATTGAATTTTCGGGGGAGTTGAGAGGAGGGAGCAGGGATGATGACGACGCACGAGTGAAGAAAAAAAAATAAACAGAAGACGATACTAATAATACGAAAAGTTTTCTTCTCGCGAGATGTAATAAGGCGAGAGAAAATGAAATGAATGAAAAAAAAAGTCCTTTAGAGTATGTTGTTGTTATTGTAGAGACCGCACACATATAGAAAAATAAACACGACGAATCGTATACGCGACGCCACGGTATAATATCACAATTCTTTTTCTTAGATTTCGTCCAATAAACCTTTCTTCTCCTCCTCGGGCGGAGAAGAAGCGTCTGCTTTTTCTTCCTCTTTTCCTTTCTTCTTCGCGTTCTTTTTGCTACTGCTAAGACTACTGCTATCATTGCTGCTAGATTTAGCGCTACTATTATTACCATTTTTCTTCTTGCTTTTCTTCGTCGTTTTGTCGCCGCCGTCGTCAACGTCGCCGGTGTCCAACCCATCCGTGGGAATATCGAACAAATCATCGAGAGACATCGGATGCGAGTCTTCCTTTCGCTTCTCTTCTTCTTCTTGGACGCCACTCTTTTCCTTCTTCGCGGCTGATTTCTTCTTTGACTTCTTCGCCGGATGAAGCTTTTTCATGACGTCGTTCTCGACAGTATTCACGGTATCGATGTTTGACTTCTCGCTTTGCTGCACGGCCTCAATCAAGTTCTCCAAAACTTCCGGATCGACCTCGCCGCTCTCGATGCGTCCTCTCAAATCGGCTTCGTTGAGGAACTTATCGACGGAATTCTTCGCCGCAGTTCTCGCGAGCCATTCGTCTTTACCTTTTTCCTCTGCGAGACTTTGTTCCACCGCGTTGAGCTTCTTTTCCAACTCTAAACGAGATAAGACGTCGTCCTCGGTGATTTCCGAATCTTCCGGCAACGCCACGTCGTCGGCGTGCGACCACAAAATGTCTTCGTCGTCCGAAACGCCTCGGACATCATTGACCATCGATCTCGCGATTCTGTGCGCGAAATCGTCCGAAGCGACAGTATCTCGGACATTTCTCGACCATCCTTTCACGCCTTCTTTCTCCTTTAAGCGCGTGATGAAATCTGAGACGGACAATTTGACTTCTTCGGGCGACATCGTGTTACCACGCAAATCCGCGTCGAAGCGTTGTCCGCGAAGAATGTCCTGTTCTGAAACGTCTTCGGTGAGCCCTCCGTGCTTGGACGACGATGCGTCTGAATGACTCGTGCCAGGAGAAGTGCCTCCCCACGGGTACCTAAACGGCGTGTTTGCGTTGTAATACGCGCCCGTTCTGTCTCGATCGTTATCTTCCAGAATTTTGTTCTCATTGGCAATCTTCTTTGACATTTCGCTGCTCAAACCAACCTTGGCGGCCGGGGACTTGCTTCCATCGAATTCGTTCAAAAGTTCGACTCTTTCAATTTGTAAATTTGTCAGCGTTTCGTTCAATCCTCTTAATTCGACTTGTTTGCGGTTTTGAGGAAGCGTCTTGGAGTTTTTCACTTTTTGCATCAACTTCTTTGCCATGTTGATCTCGCGCTCGTTTACCGAAAGCGCCGCTCCAGCGCCGCCGTCTGCATCAAAATTGTCATCAAATTCCGAGTCATCTTCCACGTCTTCGTCCTCTCCCAACTCTCCTTCGTCGTCGTCTTCGTCAGCGTGGACGATCACTCTCTTCCTCCCGCCGTCGTCGTATGGCATCGGAGGCACGTACTCCTCGCCTCTGAAATACGCCAAGCCTCTCTCGTAATAATGCAACTCGGTGCCTAAAACAGTCGCTAAAAGCACCACTAATACTAATAAAAAGCAAATCGCCACTCTAGCTACCCACGGGCTTCCAGAACACAAGAACATTCTCTTGCCTTTTTCCAACTCCTCTTCGTCGGCTAATTTTTTCCTCGTGAGAATTTCTTGCTTCTCGAGATCGTACAACTTTGCGTTCATCGCCAACTGCTCTTTTTCCTTCCTGAGTTGTTTTTTGCTGCTCTTGGTCTCACTGCTTTTCAACGAACTCGCTTTACTTCCGCCGCTCTTCTTCGACGGCTTCGCGCTTTCGTACTGCAATCGTTTCGCGACTTCGTCCTCGTCTTCGCTCGAAACCGACGCCGAACTCTGTCCGTCGTACCGCGACCGCCGGCGTCGGTCTTCGTCCATGCCATCGTCCAGAAGAGCGTCTATGACGTAATTATCTTCCCCGTCGTCCTCGTTGGCGTAACTTTTATTCTTCTTGTTCTTATTCTTTTTCTTGTCCGTGTTCGTGTTGCTTCCGTAACTCGTATTTTTCTTCTTCTTTTTGCAACAGCCTTTCTCGACGTCGTCGTCGTCGTCCGGCGGGCCTCCGTATATTTCAACTTTTTCTCCTCCTCCTCCTTTCCCTCCGCGTTCGTGCATCGTGTTCCATCGAGGCACGCTCCCGCGTTTCGACATCGACGCGCCCATGATGATTATATCGTTTTTCTTCGAGGTTCGCTTCCCTGGCGTCTCACTTTTCCCTCTCTCTCTCTCTCTCTCTCAAAAGACACGCACACCCCACTTTACGCGCGCGGCGTCGTCTTTGGGGGGAAATGCAGAGATGATGAGCTCAAAAATAAAACAGACGCGGGGAAAAAGAAAGCCTCTCGTCGCTGCCTCTCTCTCTCTCTCTGTTATCTCTCGCGCTCGCGCATCATCGCGTGAGTCTTAGCGCTTTTTTTATTCATGCGTGTGCGCGTTGTTGCGTCTGCGTGTGTGTGTAAGTGTGCACGCGTAGCCGCGCAAAAGCACTTCAGAAATTTGTGCCGCGGTTGAAGAGTGTGGGAACTTAATTACGTAAATTTTGCCCCAAAAAAGAGAGAACGAAAACGAAAAAAGCGCTCAAAATCATCTCACGACGTGTTTTGCGATGTTATTATAAAAATGAAATTAAAAACATGTACCAGATACTATCATAAAATGGCGCCATAAGAACGCGGATGGATTTTTTCCGACTCGCAATCGACGCCGCGTAACATGCTGTCGCCTTCGTCCCTAACAAGCTTGGCTTCAACTTCGCGGAGTTTGCGCGTCAACTTGACTGTGTACATAGAAGAAAGCGTAGCGATGATAACTGCGACGAGTAATATCGTCGGCGTTGATACCAACCGCGGAGAATGCGCAGGAACCTTCATCTCCGCTTCGCCAAGACCGGGTGCGAGCGTTTTCTTGTGTTCCTTGAGAGTCGAAGCAGCCAACTTGTGCTTCTTTTCTGTTCCAGCCGATGCCTTGCCCATGTCCGACCTGGCACTGTTGCTCTTCATGACTTCGCGATAACCCGTGTTGCTGCAACCAATCGTGGTAGAAAACGTTTGTTTTCGAACTGTGTTGCCTCCGATGTCCATAATCTTTGGACCGTTCTCATCAGCATTGACCGTCACTTCGTAGAGTCCGCTTGCTTCTGGCGGGAACTCGATGGCGAGAGAGCGTATTTCCGTCAGGCAGACAAACGTATGTTTATAAATAACATCTTTGACCGCGACGTCTCCACTCGTAACTTTATCACCCGCACACGTCTCAATTTGCGTAATTTCGTACGTCATGCGTTCCACAGAGAGTTGCGGACAAACGATTGGTTCAGAATACTCAATTCTAAAGGTATGATCTAAGGTCGACGTTTCAAGCGCGAAGGGGGCGACAACGTCAACCACAAGGTTCAGATTCTCCGCCGTTTCAGACCCTTTCACTTCCATAGGCGCAAACGAGTCGTAGCCAGAGCAGAACGCTTTCGCCCTGATCTCATACTCGCCATCTTTCAGTCCGTTTAAGAAGTATTGACGTTCGATGTTCCACTTGAAAGAACATCCTTGACCGCGGGCTGACTCGCATTGGACATCGACGTCTTCGACATCATTTTTCCAAATGTCCTTATCCTTTCCGACCATCGTCCACGCGTTTATCCATTCACCTTTGCCCAACGTTCTCCATTGTATTCTCACAAATTCCAAGTGAGGATGGACCAAGTGATTCGTTTTTTTAGTGTCGCCTTCTTTGTAATCTTTCGACCACAAGTTGAGAGGATCCGGATTCAACAGCGTCATGTTGACGTAGGCCCCCGTATTTTTGCTCGCAGTGTAGTGTAAGAATCTGTTGTATGTGGTGACGTCCCAATCGACCTTTGGGCATTCGCGCTCCCACTTGAAATCACCTAGGAACGCATCGTTGGAAGCTAACGGGTCGCGGTAAAGCGCCGTGTTCCTGGCCATATCAGATTCGCACTCGGAAACCAGCTTCAAGCCGATGCTCGTGTACTCGTCGCCAAATCGGCCTTTCTCAATTTCAAGAGCCAAACGCGTGTATTTGAGATTACCCTCATTGTCAACAGATTCAATATCTCGTAACGGTAACATCTCACCATACGGTCGAACATATTCGCCATTGATTCTAAATTTAAGGTCGAGCATGTTGCCCCCAAAGTCACCCACGTATTGCTCACCACGCATGACCATGAGACGATAGTTCACGGTTTCTCGGTACGGCGATTCGTTCGTGATAATGACGTCAAAAAGTGCCGAAGACTGAGGAGAAACGAATTTGTTGTTCATACCAGCTGACGCCTGAGTTGTCAATATCAACCCAGATTCTCTCCACATGGTATTTGGCTCTGCTGGGCATTTTGAGGCGCCGCCAATTGTTTTGAACATGGGGGTGCCGAATCTTTTATCGGTGGCAACTTTGACGACAAACTTATCGAACGGATCTGAATCACCGAGAGAATAAGTAGTCGAAAGCTCTCCATATTTCGCCCATGCCATGACATGTTCGATGCCGTCATTTTTCCCGTACATTGTCGTTTGCTCCATCGCACCTTCTTTAATCATAATCTCATATTCCATGTTCACATCCGTCTTCGCTTCGGCATCTGCTTTGAAATTCCAACCATATCCCATGCCGTCGATGCGATCTTCAATGCTCGAAGTGAACTCCAACACGTGACCGCCGCCTGAAAACGTCAGGTAAATATCTTGGCTCTTCCCACTAGGTATCGGGTCTTTCTTGGGATCAATGTCATTGCCACCCCCGAATGAAAAGCCTGCTTGCGATCCAAACATAGAGGCATCAATGAATCGCTCCGCGTATCCATTCTTGACAAAGCCGTCATTAATGTCCATTCCGGAATGATTGAACATGCCAGACTCGCTTACCCGATTCATACCTCTGCTGAATATGCCATACGAGTGTGAATCTTCCGTAGAGTCAAAAACGTTTGCGCCTTCTAAACCAAAGCTTGAAACATCGTAGCTTGATAAACCGTACTCCGGTCGAGGCTCCCAACGTTCAGGGTGCGGTCTCGCCTTTTCCTTTTCCGGAGTCATATCTTCTTGAGAAAAGATCGAATCCATGTCGATACCCATTTTCTCCATTAACGGTTTGATCTTAGTTTCGTAGTTATCCACAAACTTGTTAATCATTATGATGGTATTCGCCATACCTTTGCACGTTTTGTAGCACTTTATGCATTCGTCGCCAGTAGACGTCGAATCGCAGCCTTTCTCCTTGTCGCATTTTTCCGTGCAGGTTTTTTCATACTCGCTGGCGTCGGCACCAACGCCGAAAGCTTCTGCAACCGAAAAGTCGGTATCACCACCCGATTTGCTGTGTGTTTCTGTCACTTTCTTCCCCGCGTTGATAGCATCGAGAGCTTGTTGCACTTCTCCTCCACCTTCTGTTCCAGATGTATCCATCTCTCCCGCCATATCTAAGATTTGTACCATTTCATCTGCCGACAACGAAGATGGGTCGGTAATCAATTTTTGAATAATACTGCCCGATGAATAGAGCGCTTCGACCATTTCGATTGTGACACCTTCAGGTAATTTATCCTCAACCTGCGAAAACATCACTTTTCGAAGTTCTTTGTTGTCGAAGATTCTCGTTGCGTCATCCGCGCTAAATTCAGATGGATCCGCCAAAAGCGGGAGCACGGTTTGCACGGTGTCCGACTTGAAGAAATCCATGATGCTGGCCGCTTCGTCGTCGCCGAGACTTACAGGTTTATTGTGTACGTGTAGTTTCGGGGTCTTTTCGTAATGTCCGATTGAACCACTTTTAGTAGATGACGGCTTCTTAGTATCTTCACCGAAGTACTGATCAAACAATTTCGCGACTTGCTCGAGTAACGCAGCTTGTATGTCTTTATCCATCAGCAACGCCTTTGCATCGTCGACGGTAAAGTCATCCGGATTTTTCATCAAAGAAATCAGAGTTTTGACAGCGTCGCTTTTCAACAGTTCTTCTGCTTCTTTCAAGTCCCAACCCTCTGGCAACAACGGCTGAACTTTCTTGTAAATCATCCCTTTTACCTCGTCTGAAGAGAGAATCTTCTTCAAATCGTCGACGGAGAAGTCTTCAGGATTCTTCAACAGCGGCAAGATTGATTGCACAGTATCTGACTTCACGATCTTCTCTACGTAGCTCAGATCGATATCGGCGGGGAGCATTTTCTTGACTTGGTCCAGAATCATCTTATGGATGTTTTCATCTTTCATCACTGTCTTCAAATCATCGACGCCAAAGTCGCTCGGGTCCTTTAGCAAAGGAAGTAAGGCTTGCGCAGTCTCTGACTTTAACATTTCCTCAATCTTTTGAATACTCCATCCCGAAGGTAAATAATCTTCGACCTGAGAGAACAGCATCGTTTTGATCTTGTCGTTTTCCAACAGCTTGATGAAGTCATCTAAACGAATATCTTTTGGATTACTCAGTAAAGGAAGAAATTCTCGCACTTCTTTCGAGGACAAGATCTCTTCAGCTTGGGACAAGTCTATACCGTCTGGGAGATTTTCTTGCACTTTATCCATGAGCGCTTTCTTAATGTCTTTGTTGCTCAACAGATTCTTCACGTCATCCGCGCTGAAGTGCTTCGGGTCTTTAAGCAACGGCAACAACGCTTGCACTTGCGGGGAAGAGAAGATCTCCGCTGCCTTTTTGGTGTCGACACCATGCGGCATGTAATCTTGAGCTTGCTCGATCACGAAGCTTTTGATACTGAACGGTTTACATTCCTCATCTTCCGTCTCGCAATATTTAAACTCATAGCTCACGAGATCCATCATGTCCGAACTGTTGAAATCTTCTGCGTCGATATCGCCTTTAATCAATTGTATGATTTTTTTACCAGCGCTGGAGCCCATAAACTTCTCGAAGTCCTCCACCTTTGCTGATTCCGGCAACAGTACGGACACTTTGTCGAAGATTATTTTTTTCATTTCTGGCGTGGACAAAAAGGTCTTCAAGTCGTCTTTCGTAATTTTTTTTGGATCTTGCAAGAGAGGGAGGAGCGTCTTAACGGACTCACTTTCCGCGAAACTCTTGACGTCATCAATCGACATGCCTTTCGGTAACACTTTCTCCATTGCTTCATAAATAGCATCCTTCACCGGTTTCGATGACAAAATCGTCTTGGCATCTTCAATCGTGAAACTGCTCGGATCTTTGACGAAGGAAAGAACGAATTCAGGAGTTCCCGAAGACGCAAACTCCTTCACGTCATCAACTGAAACACCATTTGGCAAAAGTTGAACACATTGTTCAAGAACAATGTCGCGGAGACCAGTAGATTTTATCATCTCAACTGCATCGGCCGTAGAAATTGACTTGGGATCTTTCATCAGAGGCAAAATCACTTTCAAATTGGATGACTCCATGAAGGCAGATATCTCGTCCTTGGAGAAATCATCTGGGAGCATTTTCTCTGCGATCGACAAGACGGCGCTCTTGAATTCGTCCGACTCGAAGACAGCCATCATATTCGCTTTCGTCGCAGTTTCCGGATTTTTCGCCATCGGCAAGAGATTCCGAACTAAGAAACTGTCCTTAAACGCATTCAATTTTTCCGCATCGTAGCCTTCTGGGAAATATTTCATGGCTTTCTCCGAAACTATTTGCTGAACTTCTTTGGACGCGAGTATTTCTAGTACGTCATCATTGCTCAAGTCCTGCGGCGATTTAAGCAACGATTGAAGGTAAGAATGAGATTCCAGGAACATATTAATCGTTTCGGACTCTTTGACCATCTGTGCTTCTTCGGATGTCAATGCAGAGGCAGGTTTATTAGCTATTTCGATGATTTTATCCTTCGTATCCTCGTCCATGAATGCTTTCATATCGTCTATAGTAACATTTACCGGCAACATCTTCTTGAACTGTTTCGAGCCTAAATAGTCTTGGACCGGTTTTGAACTCATCAAAGTTCGCGCATCTGCTACGCTGAATTTCTTTCCTTTCGCCAATAGCTTGATAATTTTCATCTCTTCGGAATCGATGAATTCGCTCACCGCTCCCATGGACATACCAGGTGGTAACATGGAAACGACTTGGTCTGATTTCATGAACTCCAGAAAGACGTCGGAATTGACGATGCTTTTTGCATCATCTGCTGTTAAAGAATCACCTTTGGCAACGGAAAGCAAAACTTTCATAGCGTCATCGTTGAGAACTTTTACCACCTTGTCGTAGGTAAGGTGACCGGGTAACCTTTCGTTAAACTCGTCCGAGTGCAAGAAACCTTGGACTGGTTTTGAGCCCAACAGCGTTTTCGCGTCGTCCGCGGTAATTTTGTTCCCTTTCGATAATATGGTGAGCACTTTTGCGACGTCTCCGTTCAGAACAGCCTTCACATCTTCGTAAGTCAGATCGCCCGGTAACATATCGTTGAATTTGTCAGAGTGTAGAAAGTTTTGCACCTGTTCTGACTTTATCAACATGTGCGCATCCTCCTTATCAAGTTTGCCATCTTTGGCGAGTGCGATGATCAACTTGGAATTTTTATCCGTGACAAATGCTTTCACTTTCTTCAACGTGATACCATTCGGTAGCATCGAGTCAAAGTTATCCGAACTCAAAATCGTTTGAAACAGTTCGCTGCTTACAATCATTTTCGCATCCTCGGCGGAAAAATTCGAGGGATCTTTGACGAGCGATTTGATGAATTCAAAATTCTCTGAGTTAAAGAAATCTTCGACCTCGGCGAAGGTCAGGCCAGCTGGCAAGATGGATTTCATCTGATCGGAGTTGAACAAAGTTTGCATCGGTTTCGAGTGCATTAACATTTTCGCGTCTTCAGCATCAAACGATTTTGGATCTTTGAATAACGGAATAAGCACCTTTGCCATGTCAGAGTTCACCACCTCCGCGATCGCGCTCACGTTGACATTTTTAGGTAAGAGCTCTGTGACCGCGTCAGATTTCAACATCTTTTGGATTGGGTCACTTTTAAGGAACACTTTAGCATCGTCGCTGGTAAACTTATCGCCTTTTGCCAAAGCCGTGATGACTTTGAATGCATCGGACGTCAAAAGTTCTTGAATTTGTACCAAATCCACGCCCTCTGGTAACATTTCTTTCACTTTATCAGAGGTGATCAATTTCTTCACTGGTTCAGAAGAAATAATCATTTCCGCATCTTCTTGGGAGAAAGATTTTGGATCTTTCAAAAGAGGAACGATGATTTTTGTGAGCTCTGAATTCAAAACCTCGCGCACTTTAGAGAAATCGACACCTTCGGGTAACATTGCCTTTAATTGATCAGATTGTAGCAGATGCTTTTGTACCAAATCGGAATTGATGATCTTCTGAGCGTCTTCAAGTTTGAAGTCACTTTTGCCCGAGATTATGGGAAGGATGACATCAAAAATATCCGATTTTAGAATTTCTTGGATGGTTTCGATGGGAATGCCTTCCGGTATGAGATCTTGAATCTCTTTCGAAGCTAAAAGATTTTGAACTGGCTCGGATTCGATTATCGCCTTTGCGTCCTCTTGATCAAAGTCCTTTGGATTTTTTGCAATAGAACTGATGATCGGAACCAAATCGCTGTTCATAAACGCGTTGACGTCATCCATTGAAACTCCTTTGGGCAGCATACCGGTAATCTTATCTGAATGTAACACATTTTGTACGGGCTCTGAGTTGAAGATAATTTTGGCATCCTCTTGATCTAGACTCTTTGGATCTTTTATCAACGGTACGATCGTCTTGAAGGCTTCCGATTTCGTAAAGTTGAGGATGGCTTCCACGTTTATGCCCGAGGGTAACTTCGACTTGAAATAATCCGACTTAAAGAAAGCTTGAACTGGTTCAGACTCAAACAACTTTTGCGCGTCCGATGGTTTGATAGACTTGGGATCCATGATCATCGGCATGATGATAGAAATCGTCTCACTGTTGAAGAGCTGCTTCGCCACTTCCAGATCCATACCTTCTGGTAAGAATTCTTGAACTTTGTCGGATTTCAACAACTGCTCAAGCATGTCAGTGAGATATTTCTCACCAAAATTCATAGCCGAATCCATAAATCCTTCACCTAACTCAGCATCATCGATACCAGCGGTACCAAGCCCAGCACTTGGCGATGGAAGCAACGATACGACACCTTGCACAGTATCGCTGTTATATAAGTCGCTGGTTTCGTCTGATGACATGCCACCTTTTGTCAGCTGAGGCAAGATCTCCTTCATTGTTTGTGCTGACTTTGCCAAAGCTTTAATCTGGTCCACTTTCTTTTGCACAGCGCCAACCTTGTCTTGGAACTCAGCATACTTTGCCTTCATGTAATCGTTTCCTTTATACTCTTCCGAGGGAACGTCCTCACCCATGACGATATTGACCAATGCTTCCGTATCCATGTACCCGTGCGGGTTGGGATTCTTAATGCTGTCCTGCATTAACAAAATTTGTGCGATATCAATTCCAGTGATTGCCGCAATCAATCCTAGGACGTTTTGGGCCGCTGAATTATCCAAGCCTGCAGCTTTACGATTTGCTGTCCAGCCGTCGTAAGGATTATATTCATCCTGTCGACGAATTGATGGAATGCCTTTAACCGGTAGGTTTTCATCCTTGATCCTTTCCCATATGAAAGAGAGATCTTGCCAATCCACCTCTGCGGTGTTATCAGACAGTTCTGAGTTTTGTGTATACATGCCGTACGCATCATCTATTCGAGGCTGCATTGCTTTCCCCATCAACGCATCGATAGAGTTCAATGCGGCGGATGCAGTATCCCATCGCGAGGCGATTTCGTCGAGCTTCGCTTTCTTCTCATCCTTGGACAACGCATTCATACCTTCTGGGTTAAAATCAGGCGATGCCCACTCAATTGTCCTTTTCCAGTCGTCCACGCTCTGAGATAATCTCGCCCTCCACACCGCTTTGATCTCTTCGTTCGTTTTGTCCCCCATTTCAGCGTCGGTGGCGATAGAGTTCTTATCGTCGCACGTTGCAATCAAACCCTGAAGCTCTGGCAATATGCGATATTCGATCGAGTAGATCTCCATGACGTAACTCGTGGGTTTTCGTGGGAGCCATTGTATCTCAGGAATCACCTCTAAGCACTTTGGTGGACCACGTTCACCTTCCTCGTCGACCGTATTTTCCGGATCGAGCGCGTCTTCTGCAGACTCCTGAACCATTGCTGGATCCACGGCAGCGCCCTCCGTTCCTAATGAACTACTTAATTCTTCTTCTTGTTGCCGGATATCGACGGTATCTATGCGAATATACACGATTTCGAACCCTCCACCAAGTAACGTATCGCCTGGTCTACCCGGAATACCAGGATCGGCGCTTGATTGAAGATTACGATCCAAAACCATGTGGAAGTCCCATCCGCGATCCGTAGTTGCGCTCGCACTCACCTCGGGACCGATGTAATCCGTGTGTGTCGTCGTCTTCTGGCGCATGTGGATGGTTGGAAAACCCGTACCCCCAACTTTTGATGCTACGTTGAGGTAACCAGTACCCATATCTGGTCCAATTTCGAAATCGTACTGAACGTCTTTTTCACTGTCTTCGTCGCTGAATGAGCTTCTGCGTGCACCCCGAGTCGTGTGCATTTCCATGCTCATTTCAATTCGAGTGCCTTGTGCGACAGCCGCAAACGAATTGCCTCCCGGAGGATCATGAACGACAGTGAATACTAGTCCACGGATTGGTGCCGTGCAGTAGAATTTCGTATCCGATTGATATCGGGCGTTCGGATCATCACCTCCACCTCGAGTTTTTGAGGCCAAAGTAACCAACTCTCGAGAAACAAGAAGAGACGTGTATGCCCACCCATCGTACCTCTCGATAGACGCAACGAATTGTCGCCTATACGGGCTGACAAGATTGGGCACAGCGCTCGTCGATGATATTTTGAAAGCATGCGTTTCTTTGCTTTCATCCCCATCGGTTGGGAACATCACCAAGCCGACTTCGTTAACTGCGTTCATTACACAATCAGGACTCGGCTCGTTATTGGGATGGCATTTGTTACTCGCCATTGGTTCAATGTCTTGCTGAATTTGAACAGAAAGAGCAAGCGTCGTAGGGACGTCATTAACGGTGGATGTAAACTTCGGACAGTAAAAGATTGGTTCATCTTCGCTCTGAGGGTTTGCCCAGTGTGCCTCGACAATTTGAACCGAAATGTACTTATCCCGCGCCACATCTGACGGTAAAAGCGTGGAGTATTCTGAGTTTGTGACCCCAATTAAGTGCCTCAGAGTCAAATCGCCTTTACTTGTATCTTCGCCGAGACATATTTCGTCGGCGCGGACACTGGTGAATGGTACGTCGATCGATGATAATTCGGATCTTCCAAACGTCGGGTTGGCGCACAGCCATCCGTGGTACCTGTATACTGCGTCAGCTTCAGTTCGATCCAATAACTTCAACGTTTGTACCAACGTATTACGATCTCGAAAGAATTGCATGATGTCAGTTCCAGGAGGAGTGCATTCAGCGCCGACGTTAGCTTGCAACAATACGCTCTCTGTTAAACCACTTACATCTGGAGTTTCATAAAGTTCAATGTAGTAGTCCATTGCCGCAAATGGCCAGATACGATACGTAGATTCCGTGTCCAACGGATTTGCCATCGGCCACGAACGTAAATCTCGATCAGAGAAAGCTTGCGTGGTACCACATCCATTCGCGGGGGTGATCATTAAAGAGTAATCTTTGTACTCCGTGGAGCACGCGCCGGCATATAAACCGATATCAACCGAACGACTCGTAACATCAAAAAAGGACAAAAATTCACCTCCTCCAACTTCAACGAGTTCGAAGAACGCATTCGTCGTGTAATTATCTTCGCCCATAGATATTTCAGTTCTCTGGACGTTGTAAGCGGTATTCGTAGTTGGGTGAAACTTTATGTCTGTGATGTTCTTCTTGTCGCATGCCTCAGCCTCGATAGAATCGCCTCCAAAACAAATGTCGTGTCCATCATACGTGGCAACGAGCGCCCATGTAGTCCCTGGAGAAAGGGCAAAATCAAAGTGCCCCAATTCGTCGGCCTCGTATGAATCCGGCTTCGTTTCGTATTTGTATCCTCGCGGACTGCACTCGTGAAGCTCATCGAAATCGCACAATTGGCCTTCATAGGCCAGAATAGTTGGAAATTGTAATCCGCAGACGTAACCTTGAGTTCGATTTGCCGGAAAGCGGACGACACCACTGACCGTTACGGTGGTTTTATCTTGAATCTTCATGTCTGCGCTCGAAAGATGCACGATTTCGGTAATATCCTCATTTCCCTTATCGTTAAACACGTGAACAATGTCTTCCAGTCTTTTATCTGCGCGAAGCTCAATCGAAGAAGCACCGAACATCCGATGAACCAAACCTTTTTCCTCTTCATTCAACGCGATCAGATCCTCCAAATAAACGACATCTTTGAAGCTGATGTGCGTGCCATCTGTGAGAGTAGCAAAAGGAACGACATATTTTGCTTCCTGCATAACTTCTGTTGGAAAACCCATCGAAAGCAATCCAGATTCACTGTCGAATTGAGTCTTTTTTGCAGTCGTAGTAACGGACATTCCCGGATACGTGAGGGACGCGTTCTGGTACCACACTTGCCACTCTTCCTCCATAAATGGAACAGAAGCCGTTGCTGCAGGTACCAAAGAAATAGCGGCTGATTTGTGATTCTCATCTGAATAGACCGTGCGGAATCCCGTCAAATACTTCGTTTTGATGGAGGGAAAAACGAACCATGGTGTACCAAAAACAATGCCTTTTTTGATGCCGGCCTCCACAATCTCCCATTCCAGTGGGTTCAACTGGTAATCTCCATCTCCATCTGTAATATCCCAAAATGACTGTGGAATAATAAAGCGCGTGCCGATGTAACGGGTTCTATTCCTAGCGTAATCTACAATTTCTGCGTAGTCTACAAAATTATCGTTATTCTTATCTGAAGGTGGCGGCGGTGGTGGTGGTGAAGGCGCGTACGGTGGCGGCGGCGCTGGTGTTGGAGGTACATCTGAAGGCATTATGTACCATTGCAACGCTTCCACTTTGGGACTCACTCGATACGCTGGCGCTATCGTGGATTCTGTATCATTGGATGTCCTGTACCAGTTATCTGCGACAAAATCATAACCCGGTGCGCAATTATATGGAAATGCAATCGAGGAATTTGTGTCGTCGTAATTGCAAATCTTCCACGCGTTTTCACCGAGATGAGCGTCCGCAAGCGTGGAGTATAAATTAAAGTCTTTGCCCATGACGTTGTTCTCACTCGTCCAACTATAGAAGAGAAGACTGTACATATCCTGTCCGGCAATTTCCGTCAATCTTTTGTAGTAAATGTACTGATGCGAAGCATCGCACTCTGGACACTTTCTGTAGAGAACGTTATGCTCCCACGTGTACAGCTCGGCGAATTTTTCTGGGCCTAAATCTATGCGCGGGTAATTTAACCACGTGGAATTGCCCTGACAATATGAGAAGAAAAGAACGGAAGAAGCGCCACGTTTTAAACCTAATTCGCTGATTTCTTCTTCTTTCTTCACACCTGTCTGCATTTCCTCCTGAGCTTCCTCGCTCTCCTCTTCTACAGCCGCTTTACTCCCCTCCTCTGGCTTTTCCTTCCAGTATACAAATGTACTCGCCGGCGGAGGAGGAGCCGTGTATCCCTTGGTTATTTCTTTACTCAATGCCGTAAACTTGTCTACATCTACATCTAACGCAATTACTACCATTTCTGGCTCAACTTTGTCCGTAGCGTTCAAGAAAAACATTTCAACAGAATCGAAAATATCTTCTCTGTACGCTTTCACTCCAATCTCTTGCTTCTTGTTCAAATTTCCTTTTGGTTCTATGATATCCATTTCAAAGTTGCCACGATCATCGGAAAATGCATAATACGGACAGTTCCCACTCGTGCCAATTGCTTGCACGTCCGCAATAATGGGTTCATCCCCATTCTCGTTGAGCGAACGAACAGTGATATATTGACCCATGAACGCCGTCACATTCGTTCCCGCGCACCTATACGTTTGGCAATGAACTTCCGATTCCGCCGAAGCGTCTTTCAAGACATTTGGTTTCGCCATTTTTCCCGCAACTACCGCGCTACACTGTGAACCTTTATCTCCACGATCGTTTGGATCGGGATAATCTAAAACACGTACGTCAAATTCGGGTCTGAATATCCCGTGCGAACCTAATTCTTCACGATCGTTTGGATCGTGGTGATTCGAAACGTGGATCTTGGATTTCCACCCCCCGCCCAAGGCACTTTCGGTTTTTGGTATTTGGGTGCACACTTCAACGCTCGTCACAAACGTGAAACCGGCTAAAGTGACATTCAAATACTCGTCGAAACCAATGCTTACCCCGGTCGTGAAATCGTCGTCAGTCACTCTGTACGCCTTGGATCGCTTGTCTTTATTGGCGTGATTTGAATGCACCACCGGCATGAATCGCGCCTTGTCCGAGGCAATCTCCTGGTCTAGTGCGAGAGCGAGCTCGACCGTCGCGTTCGTGCGCGCGCAAATTCGAACATGCCCAACCGGAATAGCATTCCGCGCGGAAGTAACCGTTCCTTGAACAAGTCCAACCCATGGCACGATATAGTAAGACGGATCGCTAATAATTGGAGCGACTTTCGCTTCTTGATATTTCGTTTGAATAGCGAATTCCCACATGACGCCGGGTTCTCTAATAGCAACGTCATCAAAGAACGTCAGTGACGAGAAAATGGCAGCACAACCTCCTAAACTCGCTTCAATTAACACGACAGACTTATACTCCGTCGTCGCCACCGCTTGTAATTCGTCCTGCGTTCGCACACCGTCTGCTCTTCTGCGCAAGACCTCGTAACCAATCTCCCCGACGGCGGTGTCCCGAAATTGAAACATGACGCCCTTATGATCGGCAAATTCTTCGAGATCAAGGGCTGACCCATAATAGAATAAACCCGTGGTGCAAACAGGAGTTGGGGGCGTGTCTGAACCCAAATCGCGATAGTGAGGGAAAACACAATAAATTCTCCGACTTTGCGGAGTCGCACTCGCTCTAGACGCGCATTCCATCATACGACCGCACTTGTATACCGCGTGTACGTGATACGGAGTCACGAAACCTGTATACATTCTAAAGTCATCTAATTTTGAATGCAACGATGTGTCGAAAAGAGCGTGAATTGGCGTGATCGCAGGAAAATCCATTTTCGTATTATCGATAATGCGCACGTTGTCGTCCATGTTGCCATTGATGAATATCGATAATCCGAGCGGTTTATTTACGCTCATTGCAACGTGAGTCCATTTGGCTTTTTCTAACGGTGCTTTCGACTCGACGACGTACATATCTTGGAAGAAGCCAGCCTTAATTTGTCCCTTACTGGTAACCTTGAGATACTTTGTATACTTGTTTTCTCCTGACACAGATTGCGCGTACCAAAGAGACATGTCTTGCTGCGGGTTGAAGCTGTGAATGGAAACCCACATCATGATCGTGCTCTCTTCCATCGGCACATCAACTTCAATCGTATACAAATCGCTATTCTCAGAAGTTTTTTCCAGCACAAATCCTCCCGGTTCGCCCATAGCTTTTGAAAATCCAGTAGGTATTTTCGTGTTGTTTGCATCGAAAGTTAATTGCGACACGAGTTCGACGCGATCTGGTCCAACGAACGACGGTGGGCGATAGTCGGTTATACTTTTGTTGTCGTCTCCAGTTGTCTTCTCGAAAAATCTACCGTCGGCAAAAATGCACTGTTTATCGGTAACTGCCGGTTTTTTTACGTAATCCCATGCTAAGTCAACTCTAAATTTCTCGTTGAGGCACTGCGTTTCCGTCGTCGACCTTCTTGGATACGTGACGTTGACGAAATACATCTGTGTCCCATCCGCTTGCGTATCCACACACGCCAATGGCGTAGCCGGAGAGTTCTTCACGTCATTGAGCAACAAACCCGACTTTGCTAAATCCGAGAAATAATTGCTTTCGATGAGACGTTCGACGTAACCCGTGTCGACGTCGTGTTTGCGAAAAGCGGTTAAAATTTCATCCGAGGACAATACACCATTCATCGGTGCGACATCAAACTTTCGAAAGAGCATTTCTTTCGATTCGTCCAAATATTCACACTTTTTTGTATCGATAAAATCCGGCGCACTGAGCAAGAAGAGTCGGGCGATCAATTTTGAATCCACTGCAGGATCTTCCATCCAATCGTTGCACCCCTTCTCTACTTCGAATTCGTAGAGTTTCTCAAAGTCTCCAGTAGAAGTTCCCGGCACTGCTTTCGTGTAATGCGGTGCGTCGTAAAACCAACCGCACGTTGCATAAATGGAATACTTCCCGTACGTTTTTGAGTATGCGACTTGTCCACTGCCATCTCGAAAGGTGAGACTCTTTCGAAAGCTTCGAGATTTTTTCGGATTGAAAAAATTATCCCACTTCATGCATGGGAAGCTATCCGTCGCCTTTTCATACGTGCAACTGTCGTTACCGACGTATGCTTTGCAATACAAACCTTTTGCCGTGTTGTTTGCCACGCTTGCTTCCGTCGCAAGACACAATTTCTTGCTCCCGTCGCTAGCAGCTTCGAGATGAGGTTCTCCGGCGCAACCATCGTCAGATACGGTAATGCGAAAATCATATTCTCGATCACTAATAATTTCGAGCGGATTATCAACGCTAATGATTGGTTTGTTCACGGCTTCACCGGGAGGCGGTGGCGATGGCGGTGGCGACGGTGGCGGCGGTGGCGATGGCGGCGGCGGACAACTGTGTGTATTGCAAGTCACAAGCCTTGGTACGGAATAGCCTCTCGAGGTGCATTTAAACCACTTACGAAAATAATGTCGACAATCACTTTGCTGGTATTTTATACCGCCAGCGCAGCTTCTTGAGCATTCGGATGTATCGTACCAGGCTCCGCAACTGGTTCCACCGCGGCATCCTAAGGAACTCTCATCCGTGAAACTATGATTTTTGTCCTCGTCTTCGTCTGGTTCATATTCATCCTCAGCGTGGTGATCCTTAAACCAGAGTGTTAAGTTTCCTGCAAGATCTTCCGGTGTCGCTGTTTCCAAGTGATCCCCGAGCCAAGCAGTCATTTCTTCTCCAAGTCCAGAAGTATCCAACGGCTTGTAACCACCGTTGCTGTGAGCACTTTCCAAGGACTCGATGAAGCCCTTGTGGCGCTTTTTTTGTTGTCGGTTACGATGATGCAAACCTTGCTTATTCCCTTCGCGAGTCGCAGACGCGACGGCCACATGCGGATTTTTATCCTTACCATGCTCGAAAGCAAAGCTCCCTTTACTTCGACTTTTGCTGACGTGTTGGTATCTTCCATCGACGAGTTTCGGTCGTCCAACGAAAAATTTCCTTTTCGTCTCTTCCTCCTCTTTCTCCAACTGCTCTTGATGCTTCTCCTCCGCGACTTTCGCCGCCTTCATCTTCTTGTGTACATATGAATCATGAACGCGTGCGTATCTTTCGGACATCCAATCCCAATCGCGTTGACTTTGCGACGAAAACTTTGAAGAATCAGACGATGGCGATGACGAGGACGACGATGACGAGGACGACGATGACGAGGACGACGGCGACGACGACAGCTCCGAAGAGTCGCTTTCCGTTTCGGTAGCCTTTTCCAGCCACGAATCCGAAGACGAGTAACTTTCCACATCTCTCGGTTCCAAGCGCACTTTTTTGATCCCTTTTCCGCCGAGAGCAGTCGTCGTTTCCTCCTCGTTCTTCATCAAAGGTGGGCGAGGAGGCACGTCATGCGCGGCGCTTCCGCCGCCGCCGCGTTTCAAATGTTCAACACCCTCTGTGCGGATCGCGAACACGGAATTTTGTCGTTCAAAAAAGAACGCCGACGAGAGCGCGACGACAAAGAGCGCGTTCGTCCTCGAGTTGAAAAACTTCTTCTTCGAGGAAGTAGTGGTAGTAGAAGAAGAAGAAGAAGAAACTTGTTTTTTCTTATTCGAACGGCGCGTCATTTTTACTCGTCACGCGCACGTGTCGTGCCGTTGCTTACTTTCTGTAATCTGTCTCTCTCGATTTGGCGGAGAGGAGGCTTTTTTT